>Ga0310344_10000858_pt1 | contig 23749 bp, 24 predicted proteins | sample HC15DNA20200_MG_FD_203801 | JGI IMG/M metagenome (GOLD analysis project Ga0310344, IMG submission 203801) | Marine microbial communities from station ALOHA, North Pacific Subtropical Gyre - HC15-DNA-20-200_MG | ecosystem: Environmental > Aquatic > Marine > Oceanic | place: Pacific Ocean: North...
ATTTTTGGCCTACATTGGCTCATATATTGGGCCCATACCGAGCTCTTCTTCAAGGAGAGAAAAGATCACCCGACAATGGGATGTATGGTACAAACTACGCGCTAAGTATGGTGACGGGATATGCCGGTGGTGGAGGAATCCTCTTATCCCCTAACTTGATAGCACAAAGAGGACTAGGGTTACCTAGATAGAATATCCTATCTAGCTTGTTATCTGAACTCTTTCAGAAATAGTTATTGTATTTCTATGGAAAGACATCAGTTCCTCGTTGCATTTAACAGCTTTTATATCTAGTAGAAGTGTTACACAAAGTGTGGTATCAGAATATCTTCGGAATAGAGACACCTCTTTGTGGCGGAAGATTAGTAACGCCCTCAATAAACTTCCACTTAACCCTATGATAATATTCCCGTATGCGGATTTTAGCAGTCGTAATAGGCCTACTCAGTATTCCTGCATTACCTCTTCTGGGAGGTGTCGGAGGTGTTATAGCAATTCTTTTCGCCATCGCTCTTTATATCTATGGATCCAAAGAAGCAGGAAAAAAAGCAGCAAGAAAAGCAGCAGAATTAGCAGCCTATGCAGCATCACCAGAAGGAAAAGCAGCAGCCAAAAAAGGACACTCAGTCCTAGCTACTGAAAGAGTTTGGGCAGCACCTAGAGATGATTTATTGAAAGAACCACCACCGCCCAATAGTGGAGGAGGACCTGCGCCTATGATCTTGATGATCGGAGGTGGGATTATAATACTGATTATTCTCGTAGCAACTCAAGGTTAATGCTCCCAAATCTCCATAATTTTCACCCTCCAATAATTGGGACTACTAACTAATACTTATTCTTCGCATCACAGTTTTTATAAAAAATAAATCATATACAAACTCTGATCGAATATAAACAACTAGAGCTGATACCACCATGCATATCAGTCCCCAGAAATCGGGAAATTCATACTGCAATCCAACAAGATTATAACTATAGTTAAATGAATAACTTACTATCATCGTAGTAATAACAAGAGACACTCCAGAACCTACAAATTTCCAATCTGTATTTTTTATTTTGAAGAGCAATAGTATGCCTAATGGAACATTCATAAAAACAACTAGTGGGTTTAAAATCAATAGAACACCCAATAATTTTGCCAATCCAGAACCCCCCTTAAAAGAATGGAAAATCGGGAAAAAGGATCCTAATAAAAAGATTGCAGCAAAAACAGAAAAAACAATTGGGTGAAAGTCAAAAACATTCTGAAGTAAATATTTAATAAAAAATAAGGATAGAAAAGCAGTTGAAATATCGCCAATTAGAACGACAATCCCATATTTAGCTCCTAATTGGAGAGTGGTATTTGCCATTCCCGGATTTTTAGTCCCTAGTTGTCTTACGTCTTTACCGCTAATTTTTGTTGCTATAATCGCCCATAAAATAGAACCACTCAAGTAACTAAAAACGCTGATTAATAAAAACCATACTAGATTATTAACAAAATTATCCATTTTCTCTAGACCAACATATCTGCTAAAGATTCGTATAGCAATCTAAGTGCCAAAACGGTCAGAACAAAGCTGAATGCTTTACGGAAAATCTGTTCTGGCATCCATAGCAAAATCGTCTTTCCGGACCAAGTACCGACGATCCCAAATAGAATCATGGACACTATAAGGGAAATATAAGGAGCGAAAGAAAAACCTAAGAAGCCAAAGGTTAAGATCTTAACGCCGTGTTGCCAAGACATGAACGCTGCATGAGTAGCTACAGTCATCCTACGCTCACTGGTAGTAGCTCTTACGAATGGAGCTATCAATGGGCCTGATCCCCCAACAAACATAGTTGCAAATGATGATACAACTCCGACTCCAAAAAAGGTCTTCCTTGACGCACTACTCACCCCTGTAGAAGGGCCCCACAAAGAGTAAAGTATGAACAGCCCTATTATTCCTTTCAATAAATTCGCTGGTAAAGCAAAAACTATTTGCCCTCCTATAGTTGCCCCAATAATGGTTCCTAAAACAAAAGATGCCATCCATGTATATTTTATATGGCGCCACATCATAGTAGCTCTAGAAAAATTCGAGCTAACTTGTATAACGGCGTGCACGGGTATTATTGCAATAGGAGGCATCAAAGATGCGATTATTGATATCAACATAGCACCTCCACCAAGGCCGAAGGCAGCAGATATAACAGATGTGAAAAAGCTAGCAAGACAAAGTACAATAAACGCCCATTCAGAAATATCCGTAGAGCTTGATAAAAAAGTGTTTAGAAAATCCATGATTTTAGTAGGGAAATTTTTAAGATTACCTTGCTTTCAAAAAGGTTGCTAACCAGAATATTATCATAGAAAGGTACTTTACTATGGCTAGATCATGGTGTTATGGTGCCATTGTCTGAAGGAATTTACTTCGAGTAGATCGACAGGGACCGGGAGGGAAAACTCATGGATTTTAACTTTGATGAAGATGCAGAAAAATTTAGAGCTGAAGTACGGGATTTTATTAAAAAAAATTGGGATCCAAAAGGGTTCTTAGGTCACGAATTTTCTGTTAGATCTTGGGATTTTGACAACCCACTTTCTCGAGAAAACGATAAGGAATTTACAAAAAAATTAGTTGACCAGGGATGGTACACAATGTCTTGGCCAAAGGAATATGGGGGCGGTGAATATCCCCTAAGTAAACAATTCGTATATACAGAAGAGTTGGCTTACGCTGGCGCACCTGGAGGTTCTCCGGCTGCTAATATTACCGGTGCGATTATGCTACACGGATCAGACGAAGCTAAAAAAACTTTTCTCCCTAAGATGGCCGCTGGCGACATTGATTGGGCCCAAGGGTTTTCGGAACCGAATGCTGGTACAGACCTGGCTAGCTTGCAAACGCGAGCAGTAGAAGATGGGGATGACTTTGTTGTCACCGGTCAAAAAATATGGTCTTCTGGAGCTCATTTAGGTGACTGGTACCATGTACTTGTACGTACAGACCCTGAAGCTCCTAAGCACCGAGGAATAACATACCTCATGATGAATCTAAAGGATGAAGAAGGAGAACGACCTGAAGGTCTAACCCTACGTCCACTATACGATATGATGGGGCGCTGGAGATGGTGTGAAGTTTTTATGGATGAAGTACGAGTACCGAAAAAATATGTTCTGGGTGAGGTAAACAGAGGGTGGTACGCAGCTATGACTACTCTGAATTTCGAGAGAACAGGTACAGAAGGCCCTGTAAGACATATAGGAATACTTGATCGCTTCCTCGACTTACTTAAAACTACGAAACTTAATGGTGAATCCATACTTAAAGATCCCCTTGTAAAACATAAACTCGCTGATCTTAGAATAAGATTGGAAGCGGACAGAATGTTGGCAGGAAGAGTAGCATGGATGCAGGCTAGTGGAGATGTACCTCAAGCAGAAGGGGCTATCTCGGGACTAGCAAACCAAATTACTGCTAAATTGCATTTTTGGCCTCTATTGGCAAAATTAATCCAGGACTACGGGATATTAAATGTGGGAGAACCACGAGCCCCTCATAACGGGATGTATGGAGGCTATAATGCCATCTCTTTAAGCCAAGGTTTCGGTGGTGGTGGTGGAATCCTGCTTGGACCCAGTATTATTGCACAAAGAGGCTTAGGATTACCGAGATAACTTAATATTAATATTTGATTCTGATATTTTGGGGCAAATGATATTTATTCGTCTGGTTCGCCTTGAAACCGATTGAAGAGTTTTTTTATTAGGGGTTTTGAGACTTAATGGAGTCAAAATATCGTTTTGCGTTTATAGTTTCTATAGCTACGATCACTATATTGCTAGTGCTTAATAACCAATTGATGCTTGGACCACTTCTAATACCTATTTCCAATGATTTAAATACCAGCATCGCATTAACGGGTCAGTTAGTGGCTATAACATCATCGACTTGGGCCATAAGCGGGCCGAGCGGAGGACCTTTTTCTGACACCTATGGAAGAAAACCGGTCGTTTTAGTAGGTATAACAACTATGATAATAGCAAATTTGCTTACGGCAACGTCCAAACAATTTATTAGTATTGCAATAGGCCGATTACTTCTGGGAATGGGGGCAGGTTTAGTACCACCGACAATCGTAGCAACCATAGGAGATCATGTAGGGATAAAATCTAGAGGGCAAGCAATAGGATTGATGATGGCCTTCAGCCGCCTCGGGACTATTATTGGGCTTCCTCTAATTGCAATGTTAGCGGAATCAGTGAGCTGGCGAGTGCCGTTCATCGTTATATCAATATTACTATCTATTCTTGCAGTCAGCTTCATCTTCATTTTTCCCACTACCAAAAATGAAAACCCCGGATCTCTGGAATTTTTTAAAAGAATATACGAAGCTGCTAAAACACCCACCTTCCGACCTCTACTTATAGCGAATCTCATGACTCAAGCTTGCACTCACTTAATTACAACTTACTTTGCATCACTTCTAGTTTCCAGATATAGCTACTCAGTGTCCCAATCGGGCCTAGCTAACGGAGTAGTAGTAGGAGGCATGGCTTTTGGAAATATGACCGGTGGCCGGCTAATTGGAACATCATGGGGGCCTAGAGCAGCTTTGGGGGCACTTATCGTAACTAGTTCTATGGGTCCTGCAGCTTTTTCAATTGAATCAAATAGTTTCTTCACCATCTTATTTTCATCAATAATGGGATTTGCGGTTATGCTTTCTGTAACCAGTTTTTTGACAATCACAACTAATTTGAACCAGGAAGCTAGAGGAGCATCAGTAGGCCTTTTCGCAGCTTCTAACCAAACCGGCGCTGTTCTTGGAGCAGTCAGTGGAGGGATATCACTTGAAGCAACTTCATCGTTCTCCGGCTTAGGTTTGATTATCACTGTGCTAGCAATAACGGGGGTGTTCTTCGGAACCTTCTCCCTATTCCGACATACCAATAACTTCCAAGGTGGAGTTGGTTACATTAAAGAAGAAAATAATACGGTAGAGTAGTATATTAGGCTAGATCAGCATAAAATATTGTTTGATAAAACGATTAGAAAATGGGGTGTGAAATGGATTTTCAATTCACCAAAGAGGAAGACAAACTTAGAAGTGAAGTAAAGAGTTTTGTGAACAAAGAGTGGGATGCCGAAGGATTAGATCTTTGGAGTTTCTCCGGACCACTGCCGTACAATATTGATGATTTATATGGCCAAGAGTTAATTAAAGGTTTTGCCAAAAAACTCGCTAAAAAGGGCTGGTACACAATGCACTGGCCATCAGAATTTGGTGGACAAGAGGCTCCTATATCAACTCAGCTAGCTTACCGAGAGGAAATGGCATATAACGGAGCTCCCGTATCGGTTGGGGGAGGTTTAATAGCCCCCGTTTTAATGATGTACGGTGCTGACTGGCAGAAAGAAGAATTTATACCTAAATTAGCTAACGCAGATGTTGAATTTGCTCAAGGATTTAGCGAACCAAATGCTGGTTCTGACCTTGCCAATCTTCAAACTCGTGCTGAACGCGACGGAGACGATTATGTAATAACAGGTCAAAAAATATGGACCTCTGCAGCTCATCGGTCAGATTGGTACCACTTAATGGCACGAACAGATCCTAACGCGCCCAAACATAGAGGAATTAGTTACTTTCTTATCGACCTTAAAACACCAGGAATTACTATGCGCCCCCTAATGGATTTAGCTGGACGCAGGCGCTGGAGCGAGGTTTTCTTAGACGGCGTTAGAGTCCCTGCAAGAAATATAATCGGCGAAGAAAACCGCGGTTGGTATACCGCCATGACTACTCTAAGTTTTGAGCGTTCCAATATCGAAGGTCCCGCAAAGTTACTCAGGGCCCTAGAGCTTTTTATAGATTATGCTACAAAAACTAAATTAAATGGCACACCTATAATAGAAGACCCGATCATTCGCCATAGCCTAGCCGATATGCGTGTAAGAATTGCAATGTCTAGGACACTTTCCTATAGAGTTGCTTGGATGCAAAGCCAAGGTGAACTTCCTGTCATGGAAGCATCAATGACTAAACTTCTAAACGATATGATGACCAAGTACATATTCTGGCCCAGAATGGCAAATATGCTTAAAGAGTATGGAACTCTAATGCGGGAAGATCCGAAAGCGCCACAAGAAGGATTGTTTGGAACTAACTCGATACTATCGTTTGGATCAGGTTTTGGCGGAGGAACATCAGAGATTCAAAGAAATATAATTGCTCAGAGAGGTCTTGGCCTTCCGAGGTAATTAGATAGTGACATAACGTAACCCTTTTTAGAGGGTATTCTTTTGCTTTACTGGGATGTTCAATCATGTTATCGTTCCACTACCTGAAAGATCATCGACCATTATACGGTTGGGGAGGTAAAAATGGACTTTAAACTTTCGGAAGAAGACACCAAATTTCGGGACGAACTTAGGGAATTCATTGCCAAAGAGTGGACCCCAAAAGATTTCGACGCTCATTCGATGAACGTATGGTCCTACGATTTCGACAACGCAGCTGCAAGAGATCATGCAAAGATTTTTCAAAAGAAGCTTATAGACAAGGGCTATTGGACCATGGCTTGGCCAGAAGAATATGGCGGTGAAAATGCGCCGATATCGAAGCAACTGGTTTACTCCGAGGAAATGGCTTACCACGATGCTCCAGATGGTGAGCCGCAACGTAATGTTGCTGGAGCAATAATGATTCACGGAACTGATTGGGTAAAAGCAAATTTTATACCGGGAATGGCAGATAACAGCATAGACTGGGCTCAAGGGTTTTCAGAACCAAACGCCGGAACTGATTTAGCAAATCTCCAGACCAGAGCCGTCGAGGATGGAGATGATTTCGTCGTGACGGGTCAAAAGATTTGGTCTTCTGGATCACATTTCTCTAATTGGTACCACGTTATGGTGAGAACAGATCCAAACGCACCTAAACATCGAGGCATTACATATTTAATTATGCAACTAAAAGACCAAAATGGAGAGCAAATGCCAGGCATAACCCTCAGACCACTCTACGATATGTTAGGCCGTAGACGATGGAACGAAGTTTTTATGGACGAAGTAAGGGTTCCTAAAAGGCAATTAATTGGTGAAGTTAACCGCGGATGGTACGCAGCCATGACCACTCTGAATTTTGAGAGAACAGGGATTGAAAGCGCTTCTAGGCTAATTGGGGTGCTAGACAGATTCATAGATTCTATGTCTAAAACTAAGTTCGATGGAATTAGCCCACTAGCTGATCCATTGGTTAAACATCAGTTGGCAGAAGCTAGAATCACTTTAGAAACCGACAGAATGTTAGCCTATCGGGTTGCATGGATGCAAGCGAATGGAGAGGTCCCTCAGACCGAAGGAGCAATTTCAGGGTTACGCGCACTAGCAACAGCCAAATTTGTCTTTTGGCCAACGCTAGCAAAAATTATTGGACCATACAGGGCTCTGTTAAAAGGGGAAAAGCGTGCACCTGGAAATGGAATATATGGAACTAACTATGCCCTTAGCATGACGACAGGATTCGGTGGTGGTGGTGGTTTAGCGCTAGGGCCCAATATTATCGCGCAAAGAGGTTTAGGTTTACCTCGATAAGGTATTCTTAAAGTAACTGTATGATAATTAACCGTAAAATTGGGGTTCTAACACTGGTTTTAGGGTTTACGTAGAAAGCGTAGCGTGCTATCGTACTTTGGTCTTTAGAGACTTGATGGGAAGTCTCACGAGCGGGCAAAACTGGGGTATTATTAAGGGGGATTCCATAATGGATTTTCGATTCTCAGCTGAAGACCTTAAGCTTCGGGAAGAAGCAATAGCCTTTACTAAAAAAGAATGGACACCAGGACAATACGATCCCCAGATCTTAGTAAATTGGGATCACCAAGTAGAGGAAGCCGACCAAGCGATAAACGAGTTTGAAAAGAAGCTTGTTAAAAAAGGTTGGTGGACCATGCACTGGCCATCAGAGTTTGGTGGCAAAGACGCATCAATTGAAAGCCAGTTGGTGTACAAAGAGGCCATGGCATATGCTGGTGCTCCATCATCGACAGGAGGCGGGTTAGTCGCTCCTGCTTTAATGCTTTCAGCACCAAAATGGATGCAAGATGAATTCCTACCCAAAATCGCTAATGCTGAGTTGGAATTCTCTCAAGGTTTTAGTGAGCCAGACGCGGGTTCCGATCTAGCAAGCCTAAAAACAAGGGCTGTAAGGGACGGCGATGACTATGTTATTAGTGGCCAAAAAATTTGGGGGACTTATAGAAATCCTTGGATACACATTATGGTCCGAACTGACCCAGAAGCTCCGAAACACAGGGGAATTACCTACCTTCTAGCACCTCTTAGAAATGCAGAAGGCGAGTTCAATCCAGGAGTAACCGTAAGGAAAATACCTGATGCTTTGGGTCGCCATAGGTGGGACGAGCTATTCATGGAAAACTGGCGTGTGCCGGCTAGGTACGTTTTGGGAGAAGAGAATCGAGGCTGGTATACAGCGATGACCACACTCAGCTTTGAACGAAGCAATATCCAAGCAGCTGCTTCAATGATACGGGCCATGGACGACTATATAGACTACTGCAGGGATCTACAAAAGACTAAAAAAGGCAGCCCTTTAGACGATCCGCAATTCAGGCATCAGTTGGCCAGCCTTAGAGTAGAGGTAGAAACCTTTAGATTGATTTGTTATAGGGTTGGTTGGATGCAGAGTAAAGGGGACATCCCACAAATGGAGTCCTCTATGGTGAAGCTCTGGGGTGATCTTCAGTTCCAGAAAACCTATAAGACAATGGCAAGAGGCCTAGGGGAATACGGAAATCTTCTGCCAACTCAAAAAGGTATAAAATTACCCGTAGAAGGATTCTTAAACAACCGAGCCTTTATATCAGGAACCTTAAGCGTCGCTGGTGGTACAAGCGAAGTACAAAGGAACATAATAGCGCAGAGGGGATTGGGACTACCTAGATAAAGAAAAAACAATCAGAATAATATTAGTAAAGGATTTTTGTAAATGGATTTTCAACTAACGAAAGAAGCGCAAGCGATAAGAGACGAAGCACGTGATTTCGTCCGCAAAGAATGGAAAAATCCAGGTCACGATTTAACCGGAGGCCTTGCAGCATGGCATGGCGACGAAGATAACAGGCATGCCGGAGGCGAAATCGCAAAAGAATTTGCTAAAAAATTGGTAGACAAGGGTTGGTATACCATGCACTGGCCCAAGGAATTCGGTGGAGAAGAAGCATCCATTGAGAAACAACTGGCTTATAGGGAAGTTATGTCATATGAGGATGCACCAGCATCTCTTGGAGGCGGTTTGGTTGCACCAGTATTGATGGTACACGGGGCAGATTGGATGAAACAAGAATTTCTTCCTAAGCTCGCGAGCGCCGACATCGAATTTTCTCAAGGATTTAGTGAGCCTGACGCTGGATCAGATCTAGCTGGTTTGAAAACTCGTGCGGTAAGAGATGGCGATGACTATGTAATAAACGGACAAAAAATATGGGGAACTTATAGGAACGATTGGATTCACATCCTTGTCCGAACAGACCCCGATGCTCCCAAACATCGTGGAATCACCTACCTTCTGGCAAGATTGAAAGATGAGAATGGGGACTATATGCCAGGTATTACTGTTCGAGGAATTCCTGATGGCACAGGTAACCATAGATGGGACGAGCTATTTATGGAAAACTGGCGAGTACCGGCACAAAGCATAATAGGGGAAGAAAATCGAGGTTGGTATGCAGCTATGACCACGCTGAGTTTTGAAAGATCCAACATAGGACGCCCCGCGCAACTGCTGCGAACTTTAGAAGACACTATAGATTGGTTTGAAGGAAACTCTAAAAAAGGAACGGAAGATACGTTGGCTCGCGCTGAAATTAGAAATAGGCTAGCAAGTTGGCGAGTAGAAGTTGAAATGCTTCGAATGCTTTGTTACAGAGTTGGATGGATGCAGTCTCAAGGGCTTGTTCCTCAAAGGGAATCGTCAATGGTTAAAGCAACAGGGGACGAACTTTTCCAGAGGATCTACCGTGGCATAGCGCAAATCATGGGCGGATACGGAAATTTGTTGCCGACCAACGGGCCAAATTACAAACTACCTGTTAATGATTTTCTTCCAGCACGTGGTTGGCAAAGCATAGGTACCAGCATTGGTGGTGGAACCAGAGAAATACAAAAAAATATTATAGCTCAAAGAGGATTAGGCTTACCAAGATAATATCCAGGTATGCTACTAAATGATTACAAAAAATATAATTAAGTTAAATCAAGTAAAACAATAGTTTGAGGAGGTAGGGTAATGGATCTAGGATTAACAGAAGACCAAGAAATGTTAAGGTCAATGGCTCGAGAGTTTATCGAGCAAGAAGCACCTAGGACATACGTAAGAGATATGGAAGAGGATGACCGAGGGATAACCACGGATCTTTGGCAAAAAATTGCCCAAGTAGGTTGGTTAGGGCTCATCGTGCCTGAAGAGCACGGTGGTACAGGCCAAAGCCTAGTCGACCTAGGAATTTTGATGGAAGAAGTCGGGCATGGTGTATTACCTGGGCCCTTCTTTAATACAGCACTTGTAACCGTCGGAATCCTAGATTCTGGTACTGATGCACAAAAAGCAGAATACCTACCAAAAATCGCAAATGGTGACATCATAGCGTCCCAAGCTATTATGGAACCATACTCTCGATTGGATGCGGGAGGAATAAATCTTGAAGCCAAGAAGCAAGGGGAAAATTATGTGCTGAATGGTAGTAAGTTGTTCGTAGAAAATGCACATGTATCCGACCTTCTGCTTGTTCCAGTAAGAACAAGTAAGGCTGGTAAAAATGCAGAAAAAGGTATTACTTTACTACTTGTTGATACCAACAGTGATGGTATCAAAGTAGATAAACTCAAGACTATCGCAACTGATAACCAGTGCGAAGTAACGTTTAAAAATGTAAAGGTACCAGCAGCCAACGTATTAGGAGAAGCTAATAATGGTTGGGACACACTTAAGCTTCTGTTGCAAAAAGGCGCCTCTCTAAGATGCTGCCAAATGGTGGGAGCATTACAAGAGGTACTAGATATGACCGTCGAGTACGTGAAAAACAGAGTACAGTTTGGTAGACCTATCGGAAGCTTCCAGGCTATACAGCATTACTGCGCCAACATGGCAACAGATGTTGATGGTTCTAGATTCATTACATATCAGGGATTATGGAGATTGGGCGAAGAGCTCCCTTCAGACCTTGAGGTTTCTGCGGCCAAGGCATGGGTCAGTGATTCTGCTCAAAGGGTGGCTGCGACAGCTCACCAGTGCCATGGAGCTATTGGATTTACCCAGGAGCACGACCTGCAGCTATTCACACGAAGGCTAAAAGCTTGGGAAGTGTCATTTGGGGATGGAGACTATCATAGAGAGCGCGTAGCTCAAGCTATGGCAATATAAGCTAAGCTTCTAAATTGCTATTAAACAGGCTCCTTGTGTAGTATAAGGAGCCTGTTTTATTGCCAAAATTTACACTGCTTAACAAGTACCCTGTTACCCGCTAGAAATTTCTCGGTTTCCAAATTCGCAGTTTCGAATTCAGGCCCAACACAGACTAGATCTGCTTTCGATTCTTTTATGAAAAGTAGCCCAGCGGCAACGTCCCATGGTTTTAACTCTAAATGCATATATAAATCAAACCAACCTGCAGCAACGTAAGCGAGACCCAAGGCTGCAGACCCCATAACCCTTATACGATGTACCGGCAAAATACCTAAGGCTATCTCTAAAGTTTTTTGTACTAATTCTTCATTTGGACCCATGTCTAAACCGATTGTCGCACGATCAAATTGTTCAGCGGGTGAGAAGATCACATCTTTACCATTAAACGTAAATCCTTTATCTTTCTCCGCAAAAAATAAGTGGTCTCTCAAGGGATCAAGGGTTCCGCCAATAATAGGCTCCCCTAAATAAGTAAGCGCTAGTGTAGTAGCTACATTAGGTATTCCTTTAGCAAAATTAGCGGTTCCATCAATTGGATCCAATACCCATCTAAAAGGAGAATCAAAATTGACTGCACCTAGTTCTTCGCCCAAAAAACCGTAATCAGGAAATTCTCTAAGAAGAAATTCCTTAACGGATTTCTCAACTGCAAAATCAATGTCTGTGACAACATCTCTACGCCCCTTAAATGATATTTTAGGTTCCGCTAAACGAAATGCTGTCTCTAATTTTTCTCCAGCTATCGATAAAGCCTCTCTGGCAACTATAGCGGGGGGTTTGCCATTTTTCGACTGATGATCGTCTAAATCCAATCTAAAATCCTGTCATTTTATGAAACCTATTGCTTCTCTAACTTCTTCCATTGTAGCTATAGCGATAGCTTTAGCATTTTCATTTCCTTCTCTCAAAGCTTCATCAACAATATTAGGTTTATTCTCTAGTTCTCGGCGTTTTTCTCTAAAAGGCTCCAACGTCTCATTTATCGATTTCGCAAGTAAATCCTTGTCTTCAACACAACCGATGGTTGCATTAGTACAAGCTTCATGCACTTCTAATTGAGTTTCTTCAGAAGAAAATAGTTGATGTAACGCGTAAACATTGCATACCCATGGCCGCCCCGGGTCTGTCCTGCGTGCCCTTTGTGGATCAGTCATCATGGTCTTTACTCGCGCTCTGGTTTCTTCAGGGGTAGCAGCCAACTCAATATGGTTATCTAGGCTTTTACTCATCTTATTCTGCCCGTCAGTGCCAATTATTGAAGGGCTTTTTGAAAGAAGCGCCTCTGGTTCTGGAAATATCTCCCCAAATTCTCCGTTGAACCGTCTCACAATTTCACGTGACAGCTCAACATGAGGAACTTGGTCACGCCCGACAGGAACAGTATCAGCCTTATAGATTATAATATCTGCGGTTTGGAGAACTGGGTAACCAACTAAGCCATAATTCATCCCGTCTCCATTAGCTCTAAGCTGCTCTTTGAAGGAAGGAACTCTTTGTAGCCATCCCATCGGGGTTACCATACTTAAATAAGTATGAAGCTCTGTTACCTCTGGAACCTGAGATTGAACAAACAGTACGCTTTTCTCAGGATCCAAACCTGCTGCCAACCAATCAAGTACCATTTCTCTGGTATTTAATTCTATATCTTTAGTGTCATTGAGCGTAGTCATGGCGTGAATATCAGCAACAAAATAGAAACATTGGTAAGAATCCTGGAGACTGACCCAATTTTTTAACGCCCCAAAATAATTACCTATATGTTGCCGCCCGGTAGGTCTCGCCCCTGAAAGAATTCTTCCCTTCATACCTTTTAAATCATTCTCGTCGTTCGACATGTTATTGAATCACTCCAAACAATTTCGTTTTTACGATACATCAAACAATTACTTTTGTCCTAAGGGTATAGCGTTTGAGCCGTAATAAATACACCCGTTTTCGTAATTCGTATATTATAAGAACACACTAAATCCATCTTCTGATCAACATTAGTTGCGAATTCATCTAGTTCATCAGCCAGCGTAGCTCAGGTGGCAGAGCAGCTGTTTCGTAAACAGCAGGTCGGCGGTTCAAGTCCGCCCGCTGGCTCCAGATTATTTCATCGCCAATAAACCAAACCCGTACTTTGATCAAATACGAAAATTGCAATAGTTTATAATATTTGCATCCAACTATGACGAATTCTTTAAAGCAAATTGCGGGGATTCACCTTTTTCTACTAACCTGTTCCATTCCACCGCATTAATAGTTAAGCCAGTAATATCAGAAGCTTCGCTGCTACAAAGCCATGCTATGCATCGAGCGGCATTCTCGGGGCCCACTTCGTAACTTCCAGCATTTTTCTCTTGATCCAAAATAGGAAAACTGGCGGTTGCAACTCTTCCTGGCTGAATTGCGTTAGCCGTAATCCCGAACCTAGCTGCCTCTAATGCTACGGTTCTAGTAAAGCCTTCTACCGCGGATTTTGATGCTCCGTAGGCGCCGCCACCTCGAATACCTGTCCAAGCTCCACCTCCAGAAAAATTAATAACTCTTCCTTTTTTTAGATCTATCATGCCAGGCAAAATATACTTAACACACAGAAAAGTGCCCAACAGATTGATATTAATAACTTCAGAAAATTCTTTAAATTCAACATTTTGGATAAAGCCAACAGGCCCTCGTATCCCTGCGTTGTTGACTAAAATTTCAGGAGTTCCAAAAGCATCTTCCGTTAATTTAACTAATTGCTCTACATCTTGTTCATTAGAGATGTCTAATGAGGCTCCAAGAGCTTGCCCTCCCAAATCGCTTATCTGTTCAACTACAGATTGCACTTGTTCTTGAGTACGAGATGTTACGACCACCTTTGCTCCGTGTTTTGCTAGTTCTAAAGATATTTCCCTACCTATACCGCGTCCACCTCCGGTCACGATAGCAACTTGGTCCTCTAAATTTAAATCCATGTCACTCCTCCAAATCGAATTGCATAGATTAATGATATTACGTCCACTGCAGTATCTTACGAGCATAATAAATACGCAATATACTAGGTCCAATAGAGTTATATAATAATTATGATGAGAAGAAAAAAATAGATCTGAGATAACAATGAACAGTATTCACGTAGTTTTATGTTCGCCCAGGATCCCACAAAACACTGGCAACATCATCAGGCTCTGTGCAAATACGGGTGCAGAACTACATTTGGTACATCCTTTAGGGTTTGACATGGGGAGTGCAAATCTTAAAAGGGCTGCCCTAGACTATACGGATCTAACCACAATATGCGAGCATGCCTCGTTTGATGAATATAAAAAACAATTCTCTAATCGTAGATTACTTGCTACAACTTCCTCAGGAAACACCCTGTATTCTTCTATAGAATATACGACCAATGACTCAATCATTTTTGGGTCAGAGGACACTGGCTTATCAGCAGAAATCGTGAGCCTCTTCAAAGAAGATGCATTAATAAAAATACCAATGCAACCATCTAATCGAAGTCTTAATTTATCCAATGCAGCAGCAATAGTTATGTACGAAGCTTGGAGGCAGTCTAATTTTATCGGCACGGATTCAAATGATATAACAAAACATTTTTCTTAAAAGTACTATATTCAATAAGCATTATTTATGTGTTAACAAATTTGATGTACTATGCTAAGGAGAAGAGGTGAGATCCAATGAGAGGTGCTACAGCAATCGTTGGTTACGCTGAACTGCCAACACGCCGACAATACCCTGGAAAAACCATGAATGGGTTGCTTGCAGAAGCTGCAAGGGACGCAATTGACCATGCGCGAATTAGAAAAGAAGAAATAGATGGTTTAGTAGTAGAGGGTGGAAGTGTTTATCCAACCTCTGTGGCCGAACACATGGGATTATCACCTAATTTCATAACTGGTGTAAGTACCATGGGAGCAAGTGGAGCAACGGCCGTAGCTGTGGCTTCAATGGCCGTCCATTCCGGCCTCGCAAAAACGGTATTAGTAACCTTGGCGGGCCCAAGAGAAGCTGGTTCAGCCTGGGGAAGTCCTCCTACACCAGGAATGCGTACTGAATTCGAGAATCCGTATGGCCCTGCAGTCGCAGCCAACACTGGGTACGCCTTGATGTACACTCGCCACATGCACGAGTATGGTACAACTCAGGAACAACTAGCCAACATTGCAGTTAACCAAAGGTTTAATGCGCTGGAAAATCCCAATGCAGTTTTCCAAGGTCAGCCAATTGACCTAAAAGACGTTATAGATTCTCGCTATATTAATTACCCGATCCGGTTACTTGAGTCTGTTATGCCTTGTGCAGGTGGAGCAGCATGTATAATCACATCTGCAGATCGGGCAAAATCTTATCCAAACAAGCCTGTTTATATACTTGGAGCGGGTATCGCTTCAGACCCTTTAACAACTTGGCAAAGAGAGCGGGTAACATTATCCGCAGTCTCAAGATCTGCACCTATCGCCCTAAATATGTCCGGGTACAGTACCAAAGACATTCAATTTGCCGAATTTTACGATTGATACACGATTCTCGAGGCAGTTTGTCTCGAAGATGCAGGGTTTGTACCTAAAGGTGAAATTGGACCTTTCTTTGAGAGTACAGATACCACGTATAAAGGTGAATTTCCAATTAATACCGATGGAGGGCAATTATCGGGTGGACAAGCTATGGACTCCGGAGGGTTTCGACATGTAATCGAGGCGACCCGCCAAATCATGGGAGATGCTGAAAAAAGGCAAGTGAAGAAAAACGATCTCGCTATGGTGAATGGTTGAGGAGGTACTGTAAGTAGCATGGCTACACTAGTTCTCGGTTCCGAGAATACCCTATAATTAATATAAGAAACGGACTTATCATGACAAAGAATAACTATAACAAGCCGCTTCCCATACCAGGAGGCCCTTTTGGAGCAACCAGCAAGGAATTTACAAAACCCTTTTGGGAAGCAACTAAGAGACACGAATTACTTATGCCTCGATGCAAAAACCATAATGGTTTTTTCTTTTACCCAAGAGACCTGTGCCCGGTATGCCTATCTCCTGATATAGAGTGGGCCAAAGTGACAGGGAAAGGGAGGGTCTATGCATACACAGTTGTTTACCAGCCAAATGATCCTCTGTTTGCTGAAGACGCTCCCTATACCTATGCAGTAATTCAGTTAGATGAGGGTGCAAGAATGATTTCCAACGTCATTGAAATCGATCCAGAAAAAGTAGAAATAGACATGCGTGTAGAGGCTGTATTCGAAGATATAACAGATGAGTGGACTTTGGTAAAATTTAAACCGGTCTAATCTATGAAAGGTCTAGGAATTATGCCGATCCTATATATAAAAAAAACACTGGCAAAATTCGCTATTGTAATAATAGCCAGGTTTATATTTAAACTAACCAAAAAAATCTTGCTGAATAAATCAATTAATTACCTAATAAAGCGAGCAATTCGTTAAACCCTTTAATATCGTCACTCATGAGCATCAATTAAGATAAAAGCTATAACGCATACCTCATCACCTGTATTCACCCAATCATGGAGCGTTGCTCTTTGCACAATAACATCCCCTGCCACCAAATGTACGGCTGCACCCTTATCCAATCTCATATCGATTTCACCTTTTAACACAATAGCGTAATCAATCGTTTGGGTTACATGCATGTCAGTGGTGTTGCCTGGTTGAAATTCAATAATTCTAAATATTGTTCCTCGACGTACTGGGGGCCTTTCAACCTCTTTATTTCCTAAATCTTCCGAGCCACTTAAGTCAGGAGGTACAGTATCTGTGGTCCATACAACAGTACCGGTCACACCCGATCTTGAGACCTTCACATTTTGTGCGAAATCATCGATCCATACCTCAGATTTTCCTTCGCTATCGTTAGCGGTAACTACTCTTCTAATATTTGCTGCCATTACATTTCCTTTAATCTATATAATTGGATACATATATATATATATTAACCTGTTTAGTAATGCCGTTCATATTGTGGTGCCAAGGTTTTATAGCATCCACTATAAATTGAGGAAATAGAATGCAAAGTGTGGGGAATGTTAAGGTAAGTTTGCAAATATTTTCGATTGTATCAGCCATGGGCCCTATTACATTCCTAATACTCATCGCGATATCAACAATTTTTAATCCAGGGTATGACCATATAGGTTCCACTATAAGCAGACTAGCAGTTCAACCAAACTTTCCCTGGATTCCAAGATTAGGTATATGTATTTATGGCATCAGCTATGTATTCATATCGTGGCCAATCTATTACATGCTAAAATTAGCACCCAAATCCCGATTTACATACCTGATACCTAGTTTATTAATATCAGTAGCTTTCTTTTCACTAATGACTGGTTTAGTACCAGATGATGACAACCCGGGGGGCATTTTTGTCCTACATGACTATGGTGACACATCGATTTCAGGAATCATACATGATATATCATCACGTTTATCTTTCGTGCTAGGTGTTGCAGCAATGCTGTTTTTCTATTTCTCCACCGCTAAGAATCAAAACTATAAATTTGCTTCTAAGTTATCATTATTTAGTGCTATAACGGTGTTGATATTTGGAGCCATATTCACATTGACTACCCTGCTTCCCAATACACATTGGCTCTGGAATAGCATCGGTTTATATCAAAGAGCAATAATTTTAATTACAACATTTTGGATTGAATACATAGCCATAAAAGTTTTCTTACTTACACGATCTGAATAAACAAAGGATTATGCCGTAACATTTGATTTATAATCACAAGTATTAAATATATGATTTGAGGTGAAATATGCCAACGTTACCAGAGTTCAATTTAGACGGAAAAGTAGCGATAGTTACAGGTGCGGCACAAGGAATAGGAAAAGGAATAGCTAAGTCTTTGGCACAGGCAGGTGCTGACATTGTTCTTGCTGGAATATCTTTAGGAGATCGAGAAAATGACGATGCAGCTATGCAATCAGCTGCTGAAGAAATCAAGCAGGTAGGAAATAAAGTACTCCCCATCACCGCAGATATGCGTGTTTTAGAAGATGTAGAAAACCTAATAGACCAAACCTTAAATGCATTTGGGGGCAAGCTAGACATAATGGTGAATAACGCAGGAGGTAGTTTCAATAATCATTTTATGGATATAAATGATAGAGGCTATGAGGCAGTAACAAGAAATAATTTACGCACCACGTTTTTGGGTTGCCAAGCAGCGGCAAAAGTAATGCTTGAAGCAGGTCATGGATCCATAATTAATCTTGCCTCGACTACTGCATTTAATCCGGCTACGACGCAACCCGTATATGGAGCGAATAAAGCTGCGATAATGCACCTAACTCAAACCCTAGCCGTTGAATTCGCTCCAACAATTAGAGTTAATGCTGTTGCACCAGGACTTACAGATACTGAAGGTTTACGTGCACAATATCCAGAAAACCCCGAGGAAGTCATTGCCACTATGAGCGAAGATTTCGCTGCAAAGCGGCTCGCTAATCCCAACGATATAGGCCTCACGGTAGTATTCTTATGTAGCGATGCCGCTGCTCATATCAGTGGTGTCACCATAAAAATTGATGGTGGAGGAATGGCGATGCGCTAAATATGCATACTACTACCGATATTAAAGTTTATTACCTTATTATTAGTTAGTAGCTTGTGGATTTATATGGAGGAACTAACATTGAACCAACTAAATAATGTATATGTCTCACAGCACCCATTAATAGGTGAAAAGTTATCAAATCTTAGGAGTATAACCACCTCCTCAAAGTTGTTTAGGGATTTAGTCGCTGAATTAACATCGCTTTTAATATATGAAGCCACATCTGATCTAAAAACCACGCCGGTATCCATAGAAACACCTCTTGAAAAAATGACTGGTTCAAAAATAGCTGAGGAGATATCTATAGTTCCCATACTAAGAGCTGGCTTAGGTATGGTAGACAGCGCTCTTAATATAATCCCCAGTGCTAAGGTATGGCACATAGGTGTGAAGAGGGATGAATCCTCTCTTAAGCCAATTGAATACTACGTTAATAAACCAAATATAGAAAAAATAACAACATGCATAATACTAGATCCAATGTTAGCCACCGGAGGTTCTTTATCAGCTGTATGCTCAATACTAAAATCTTGGGATGTACATAACATAAGGTATATTGGCTTATTAGCATCTCCAGAAGGCGTTCAGAGGCTTCAGGATGACCACCCTGACGTTAAACTGTTCATCGCGAACATTGATTCACATCTAGACGAAAACGGGTACATTGTCCCAGGTTTAGGAGACGCTGGAGACAGACAATTTGGCACAACATAACTAAATTAACGGGAGAAACCATGAGAATCGCTATTTTTGGAGCAGGAGCTGTGGGATCTTATGTTGGAGGCAAATTAATACAATCTGGAGAACATGATATTTCTATGATTGCGAGGGGAGAACACCTAGAAGCACTTAATTCTAGCGGATTAAAAGTAAGCAGTATAAACGGAAATTTTGAGATTAAATCCTTATTTGCGACGGACTCCCCCTCTAAGATAGGTACGGTTGATTATGTAATACTGACAGTAAAATCCTGGATGGTTGCAGAAGCTACAAAATCTATGTTGCCTTTAATCGACAAAAATACCGTGGTTATACCTCTTCAAAACGGTGTTGAATCACCTGATCAGATTGCCTCTATACTCGCTCCCAATCAAATAATGGGAGGAATGTGCAGAATATTTAGCACGATATCAGAGCCAGGGCACATAGATCATTTCGGCTCAGATCCACTGGTAGTTATAGGCGAACTAAATGGTGAAAAAACTGAACGTGTTGCTAATATAAAAATTGCTCTCGATAATTCAGGCTTATCCTGCGATATTTCCGATGATATAAATGTTTCGATGTGGGAAAAATTGATTTTTGTAGGCCCTGTTGGTGCAGTCGGCTCGGTAACAAGGGCCCCGCTGGGGGCCATATTAGAAACAAGCCAATCAAGGCGATTATTGCAAAGATTAATGGAGGAAATCTTTGAGGTAGGAGTAGCACTGGGCGTGAAATTAAATAAGGGGGTTGTCAAAAATAGTATAGAATATGCAGAACATTCTCCATTCGAAGCAACATCTTCCATGCAACGAGATATAATAGATGGGCAACCATCCGAGCTAGAAAGCCAAGTAGGGGTAGTAGTAAGATTGGGAATTAAAACAAATATCCCTACACCCGCACACGAATACATTTACAGTTCGCTACTGCCAATGGAAAATAAAGCAAGGGGCAAAATAGGGTTCTAATTAAATAACCAAAAAAAAGGATTTGATGTTGCAACCTACAAAAATCAAGGATCTTGGAAAAGAGCAACGAAAAATAATCAATGCTTGGTGCATTTACGATTGGGCGAATTCTGTGTTCTCAACCAGCGGTATCGTAGCAATTTTCCCAGTATATTTCGTATTCCTGTTTGAGCAATCGATAGGGAGTCAACTATCTATCGCTGGGTTAAACCTTTCAAGTAGTGGCATTTGGAGTATTGGGATATCAATATCATCCTTGGTAGTCGCTTTAACAAGTCCGCCTCTAGGGATACTGGCGGACAAATTTGCGATAAAAAGAAAATTACTGATCATATACTGTGTAGCCGGCTCGATTTTTACTGCACTTACATTTTTTTCCGTATACACCAGTTCCCCTTGGGCTTGGTTATTAGGTTTCTTTATACTAGCAAATATAGGATTCAACGGAAGTTTCGTCTTCTACAATTCATTTCTGCCCCATATAGCACCTAAGGAACTTCTTGATGATGTTAGTAGCCGCGGTTACGCTTTTGGATACATTGGGGGAGGCTTACTTCTACTTATTCACTTAGTAGTGATTATGGGAGCCCAAAATACATCCATAGAAGATCTAGTTACTAGAGCATGCATGGTTTCCATTGGAATTTGGTGGTTTGGGTTCTCTTTGTGGACATTTAAATTCCTGCCTGAACCAACCAAACCCGAATTATCAAACAAAATAGGTATATTCAGCGCCATAAAATTATCAATCGTCGAACTTAGCAAAACGTTTCAAGGAATATCAAAATTTAAACCCATTCTTATATATTTATTAGCATTTTTATTATTTAACGATGGGATTCAGACTATTTTATCGGTTGCCGGAGCCTATGCTGCCGATACACTCGGAGTTAGCTTAATATTCAATATGCTCACCATCCTATTAGTCCAATTTATAGCTGCCCCGGGAGCACAAGTATTTTCGTTATTCGCCAATCGATCGTCAACAAAAAATGCTTTGATGACTTCACTAACAATTTGGTGCATTATTATTTTAGTTGGTATCGGGATGGCGCCGTTAAGCCCTTCATCACACACTGAGCACGATTACCAACTCGAATACACTTTCGGCAGAAATTACGAAATAGTATCTCAGCCAAGTTTATCTGAATCTCTGGAAGACAAAGAATGGGATCTAGAGACTAATTTGTTATCGAATAGATCGACCCTATCAACAAGTGAAGCTCTCACGCTGATACAAACAGTTAACGCAAGCGAAAATTCGCAATTTAGCGCTTCAATCTCTGGAGGCCCCCACGATGGATTAAATGCTATTGGGAAAAAGAATAAATCCAATCTTAGCGGAGGACCATTAGATTGGTGGCCAAATTTTTTGAGAACATCCATATGGGAACCGCTAAATTTATCAATAAATTTCCAATTCTTATTACTAGGGTCCTTTATAGGTTTGATTATGGGGGGCAGCCAAGCTCTGGCAAGAAGTATCTTCGCTCACATGACACCTGAAAATAGAAGTGGAGAGTTCTTTTCCTTTTTTGGATTTACAAATAAAGTTTCTTCGGTCATCGGCCCGATGCTGTACGTACTTATCTCAGGTACGATCGACACTAGGACAGCAATACTATCAATTATGATTATAATCGCCGCTGGAGCATTAATTCTGAGTCGGGTTGACGTAGATGCTGGTAAAAAAATCGCTCTTATTAACAGCAAGTAAAAACCAGGAGATTCTCTCTGGTGAATCAGGACTTCAATCCATCCAATATTCTTGAGGATTCGATAAGATCATTGACTGTAACGCCATGTACTCCCATTGAATATGCCCTCTCTAAATCTTGTCTATTTTCAACGCCCCAAACACCTACATATAACCCTCTATCAATAGCCATATCAATAAAATTCTTTGAAACTGTTCGAACGTATGGGAATAAACCCTTAAACCCATTCAAAGAGCAAAGCTCTATATCATGATCCGCAGCTTCTAACACCAGTAACCCATGGCTTACCTCAGGCATCACTGCTTTGGTTCTAACAAGCTGATCTTTGTCAAAAGATATTATGGAAACCCCGGGTACATTTGATGTTTTTGATGTGCCTCCATCCTTGATCCAATTAGTATCTAAAAGGATTTTACGAAGAATGGAAGGTAAAATATCCTCTCCAGATTTAATTTCGATATAAATATGTGCCTGATTAGAATATCTTTGTAAAATCTCCTCTAGAGTTGGGACTCTCTGTATTTCATTCAAAATACCAGGGCCTTCAAACCAACTTCCAGCATCAAGATTTTTGATCTGATCCAGCCTCATTTGATTTATCGGCCCAGAACCATCACTAGTTCTATCTACGTCAGAATCGTGCATGACAATCAAAACGTTATCTATAGTCAAATGTATATCTAGTTCTAAAAAGTTAAACCCTAGCTCTAGAGCATGGTCAAACGCAGCTATCGTATTTTCAGGAAAATATTCAGATGATCCTCTATGTGCGATTAGTTTCATATTTACAAACCTCTTAACCAAATTGGGTCGATCACCAACATTTTTTGAACTTAATTGTTTTTCAAAGAAAAGCCTAAGTCAATTAGAATGTCTTTCAGCACGTTGATCGTGCCCTCTAGGTTATCTGTTTCGTTTACAACTACGTAATCAAATAAATCCGCTTTTTCCATTTCAAGCTCTGCTGCAGAAAGCCTACTTTGTATTTGATCAACCGTAATACCTCCTCGGAATTCTAATCGATGCGACAGACTCTCTAACGAAGGAGGTGAAATAAAAATTAGTACTGAAGAGGGATCATATTCCTTTATACTAAAAGCGCCCTGAACATCTGTACGAACAATAAGTTCTTTTCCTAAAGAACGTGCATCTTCGATTTGGGATTTAGGGACTCCATATCTTTCTCCATAAACCTCAGCCCACTCAATTAAGGAATTATTTTTTATAAGGGAATCAAATCCATCATTATCATAGAACAACTGGTCCACGCCATCTATTTCACTCAGTCTAGGTTTTCTAGTAGTGGCTGTAACAGGAACGTAC
>Ga0310344_10000859_pt1 | contig 23748 bp, 26 predicted proteins | sample HC15DNA20200_MG_FD_203801 | JGI IMG/M metagenome (GOLD analysis project Ga0310344, IMG submission 203801) | Marine microbial communities from station ALOHA, North Pacific Subtropical Gyre - HC15-DNA-20-200_MG | ecosystem: Environmental > Aquatic > Marine > Oceanic | place: Pacific Ocean: North...
CTGCAGAATGACAGCAGCCCGCTAGGTGGTTTCTGGCCGACGAGTAGTTGGCGCACGGGTGATTTGGTGCGCCACAATGTTGCATTTGTGCTGCCGGATGATTTGCCGCCGGGACATTATGAGCTTTGGACGGTGATGTATTCCCCGGGGGATGGCAACCGTTTGCCGGTCAGTGACGCTAGGGCCACAACTATTCGGGACCACGTAGTGCTTTATAGTGTTGAGGTTGCTCGCTGAGATGATATGCCTAAGTGGCAGCGAGTATGTATTCCACTGCTTCAGATATGTTCGCCAGAAAAGGTGTGTGCCCAAAACCGGCATAGGACGACTGCCGGTGCGCTTCTTGACCGCGTCCAGTGGCCACCAAAATAGGGCGGACCCCCGCAGCGCTAGCTGCTTGCAAGTCAGTGAGCCAGTCTCCTATCAGCCACGATTGAGCAAGATTCAATCTAAGTTCTCTCGCAGCTTGAAGCAGCATTCCAGGCATGGGTTTGCGGCACTCGCAATCTTCCGCTGGGGAATGTGGACAAAGGTAGAGTCCGTCAATCTGTCCCCCTGCCGATCGAATTCTTTTTATCAAACTATGGTTAATTTGGTCCACTGTTGCAGCGGTCACCAGTCCTCGTCCGATTGCGGATTGGTTGGTGATAATCACGGTCGCATATTTGGATTGCTCCAGCCGTGCGATTGCATAAAGAGCGGTCGGGAAAATATCCAGTTCCTCAATGCTTTGCACGTAATCGCTTCGGTTTTCGTTGATTACCCCATCTCTATCAAGAAACACTGCGGATCGAGTGCTGCGTGCTAGAATGGAATCAGTACTCATATCGCAAGGATTCTAACACGCTTATATGAAACATATACTCGTCACGGGTGGCGCTGGCTTTATTGGGTCTCATACAGTTGATTTGCTGTTGCGTACTGGGTATCAGGTGAGAGTACTTGATAATCTCTCGCCGCCTGTCCATCGCGAGGGGCAGCTGCCTGATTATTGTTCGGATCAGGCAGAGTTCATGTCAGGAGATGTGCGTGAGAAAGAAGATTTGGTACGGGCTCTTAATGGCATTGATGCCGTCTTTCACTTGGCTGCGTATCAGGACTATTTACCAGACTTCTCCAAGTTCTTTCATGTTAATTCGTTTGCTACGGCGCTACTGTATGAAGTGATTGTTGAGCATAGTTTCCCCATTGAAAAAATCGTGGTTGCTTCTTCACAATCCGTATACGGCGAAGGAAAATACCGATGTATATTGGATGGCGTACAGTACCCAGATTTGCGTCCGACAGAACAGCTGATCCGTCAAGATTGGGAACCACGATGCCCACAGTGTGGGGAACAACTAGAGGTGGTCGACAGTGACGTGGTGCGGGTAAATCCCCACAATTCCTATTCGATGAGCAAATATACGCAGGAGATGATTGCCCTAGTTCTTGGGCGCCGTTATGAGATACCGTCTGTCGCCCTGAGGTATTCAATTGTTCAGGGATCGCGCCAATCCTTTCGCAATGCTTACTCCGGAGTTTTACGTATTTTCGCCATGCAGCTACTCGGGGATGAACCTCCCACATTGTATGAGGATGGTAAACAGATACGTGACTATGTTTATGTAGGTGACGTAGCACGCGCAAATCTGATGGCTCTGGAAGATGCTCGTCTAGACTTTTGTAGTATTAATGTAGGTGGTGGCCAGAGGGTGACGGTTAACCAATTCTTACGCGTGATGTCTAATGTGCTCGGACGGACGGATGTGACACCGATGTGCACGGGCGAGTATCGTTTTGGCGACACTCGCCATATTAGTTCCGATATTGGGCCGCTGAAAGGACTGGGATGGCAACCGGTGGGGACGGTAGAGAGGAGTGTGGTCGAGTATCTGGAATGGGCCCAGAAGCAGGATGATTTTAGTAATTATGCTACGAATGCTCGCAAGAAAATGCGCCAGCTTGGCACAGTACGTGGAGGAAAGTAACAAGTGATTCGGTGGGAGGAGTTTAGCGATGAGTTATGTTGACGAATACTTAAGTGGTCTTGAGACTGCAATTAGAAATTTGTCTCGTCATGATGTGCAGACTGTGGTCGATGTATTGCTGTCAGCTTGGCGTGATGATCGTCAAGTTTTTGTCATTGGCAATGGTGGCAGCGCGGCTACAGCTTCGCACATGATGAACGATCTGTGTAAATTGACCATTGTGCCTGGCAAGCGACGGTTTCGAGCGATTGCGTTGACTGATAATGTTCCACTGCTGACTGCTTGGGGGAACGACTCTTCATTTGATACGGTGTTTGAGGAAACTTTACGGTCTCTAATGCGTTCTGGCGATGTTCTCATTATTATTTCCACCAGCGGAGACTCCCCCAATTTGATAAGTGCAATGAACTGTGCCCAGACCGAGTTTCTTGGCACAGTGATTGGTATTACTGGTAGTGATGGTGGTCGGATTGCTTCTGGGGCTGACGTTGTTGTTCGCGTACCTAGTGATCATATTGGACATCAGGAAGATGGTCACTTGATCGTTAATCATGCTGTATCGAATGCTTTGGCCGAAAGATTGCGCGCATTGGAATGAAGGTGACTAGTAGCATGCCGGTTGATCTTTCAGTCATCGTACCTGCGTATAATGAAGCTGCGCGGATTGATTACGGTGTGCATGCAATAATGGCTTATCTGCGTGGTTGCAAATGGTCATGGGAATTAATTGTGGTTGATGATGGTAGTACGGATGATACCGCAGACAAGGTTTGCAATGTCGTTGCAGATGAAACTAGAGCTCGTCTGATTCAATATCGGCCAAATCGTGGCAAGGGCTTTGCGGTTCGTACCGGAGTCTTGGCTTCCAAAGGTAACTGGGTGGTCTTTCTTGACGCGGACTTGTCCACGCCAGTGGATGAAATTGACCGTGCGCTGTCCCGACTACAAAGTGGAGTAGACTTGATAATTGGCTCGCGTGGCCTTCCGGATTCACATATAGAGCGGAAAGCACCCTTCTTTAGGCGGATGTCTTCAGCAGCATTCGATCACATTCGCAACACCATTGTCGGCTTGAACGAATTTTCGGATACGCAATGTGGCTTTAAGGTTGCTTTAGCTGAAGCAGTGCGTCCCCTATATGAGCGTGCAGTGATTGAGCGCTTTATGTTCGATGTTGAAATTCTTTTCTTAGCTAATCAAGAAGGCTTGCGTATTGAGGAGCTTCCTGTGCGTTGGGCGGACTGTCCGGGTAGTACGGTACGCTTTCTCCCCGGAGTGTATAGGATGTTCCGAGATTTGCTTCGGATTCGGCGTTTACATGGACACTTGTCTATGCATCCGAGCGTTCATTCCAACACGCCGTCTTCCTGATATCGAAGCATGCTCAACTAAACAACTATTAATTTCGTATTGTTTTCGCATAGGTAAATTGATAATTAATTGGTTGGTTACGGTAAGATTTGGTGTGCTTGTCACCGAATCTTTTAGGTTAGTTATGGCGTTGCGGTTACCGTGGGGGTACTGGTCACGGTCACTGTGGGGGTACTGGTCGCGGTCACCGTTGGGGTACTGGTCACGGTCACTGTGGGGGTACTGGTCACGGTCACTGTGGGGGTACTGGTCGCGGTCACCGTTGGGGTACTGGTCGCGGTCACCGTTAGGGTACTGGTCGCGGTCACCGTTGGGGTACTGGTCGCGGTCACCGTTAGGGTACTGGTCGCGTTACTAGAAGATGCGACCCCTGTCGTCTGTGTTCTTGGCAGAATGGTGCTTACCTTAGGGGGTGCTGTTGTACCAGTTGGTGTGGATAATGAGTCTCCTGTTTGTCCAACAGGCCCGGGAAGAAATTGCAGCGCAGCGAATCCAATAACGTAGAAGGGGATGGTCAACAAAATGACAGTCAGCAGGAATCTGCGTGTCCGCTGCCTGCGGTTGCGTTCGGCGGGGTTTGCCATTTCGTGTAGGGCTGGCTAGGTATCATCCAGAGCCGCGGCTAGATTATCCGTTTGATAGTTGCATAATAGCAGCGTCGTGGATCCAAGTCAATTTTACTCATATTTTGGTCTGGCATATAATCTGCCCGTGTGATGCCTAAATGTGACGTCTAATTTTATTTTTTTCGTTGGCGTGTCGTCTTAATAGTGAGAATCAAATGACTTTAATGATGTTGGCTCAGATAGTCTATGTCTTTTCCGCCTCCGTACTTGCAGTGTACGGGTTAAACATGTTTGTACTGACATTGCTTTCCTTAGGTAGTCGGGCGCCAAGATCAGGTGTCGATACACTGTCTGAATGGCCCCATGTTACTGTGCAACTTCCGTTATTCAATGAAAGCTTGGTTGTGGAGCGTTTGGTTGACTCGATTGCTGGGCTAGATTATCCGTGTCACAGTTTTTCCATACAGATTCTAGATGATTCTACTGATCAGACCACAGAGCTTGCACAGCAGCGAGTCGATTATTATCGTAATCGTGGCGTAGATATCACTTGCCTGCATCGCAGCCACAGAATAGGGAACAAGGCAGGGGCTCTAGCAGTCGGATTATCACAGGCTGCAGGTGACTTTGTGGCCGTTTTCGATGCTGATTTTATTCCTAAACCTGATTTTCTGAAGCGAGTGATGCCCCATTTTTCTTCTTCACAGGTGGGTATGGTCCAAACTCGTTGGGGTCATTTGAATGCTACGTGCAGTGTCCTTGCTCGGGCGCAAGCTCTTGCTCTGGATGGTCATATGGTGGTTGAGCAGGCGGCACGCAGCGCCAATGGGCTATTGTTTAACTTCAACGGAAGTGCTGGAGTTTGGCGTCGCGATTGTATCGAAAGTTCCGGGGGTTGGCAGTCCGATACACTTGCTGAAGATCTCGATCTATCCTATCGGGCGCAGATGGGTGGTTGGACATTCATTTATCTGCCGGATGTGGTGACACCTGCAGAAGTGCCACTGCGCTTGTTGGATTACAAGAAGCAGCAATTTCGTTGGGTAAAGGGGTCAGTTCAGTGCCTACTCAAGCATACTTCTAGGTTATTTAGGTCCCAGTTTTCAGTTTGGAAGCGATTCCAGGGTTTACTGCATCTTGGTGGATATCTTATGCATCCCATGATGCTGTGTCTATTGTTAGGGAGCCTGCCTGTGGTGTTACTCGGTTCTACTGACAGTGTTCTACCAGGCTTACTTGGCATCGCTGGTCTAGGACCTCCCACTCTCTATGCAGTGTCCCAGATTAGTGCCTATCCGCTCGGTATCAAGCGCGCGTTGTGGTTCCCTGTCTTATTGCTCTTGGGAGTGGGTGTTGCCCTCAACAACACCCGTGCAGTCTTGGAGGCGCTTACGGGGCAAAGGCCGGATGAGTTTTTACGTACCCCGAAGATTGGCGTAGGACCAGCAACCGCTAGTCGGTATGAATCTGCCCATACTGTGGACTGGTCAACATGGGTAGAGTTTGGTCTGGCATGTTATGCGGTCGTCGCTGCCGTTATGGCTTGGTTGAGGATGCCAAGTTTAGCTCCGTTATTGTTGCTGTTCGCGTTCAGTTTTCTCTCTGTGGCAGTCCTGGGTTTATTTGAATCGGTACGTGCTGCTCAGGGTACCTAGGACCATATTTGGTGTGATTTTGATGCTCTTGGGTATGCGAAAATGCTGTGCTGGATACATTCTAGGTTCGTGTGCATCTAACTGCTTGACGTCTACGTAGGTTTCTACTACAATTTTGTACTTAAATGACCCTATAGGGAGGGTGTTATGACTGTGAAGCGTACGGCGGTATGGGTTTTATCTGTAGTAATTGGAGTGACGGCGGGATACGCTACAGTGGCGGCATTTGGAACTAGTGTGGAACGATATGCGGTTGACTTAAACTTTGGCATACTCGACATCATCTTGAACAACTTTACCTTCCTTTGCTTGGCGTATGCATCCCTTGTTTGGATATGGCTTGACTATTTCTTTAGCACCGATATGATTCCCGAATAAAGATTGTGATGGATTGGTGACATTAATCCCCGCTCAGACGGGGATTTTCATTTAATTCTTGATATACTGGCAGATTATTCTAAAGAAATGGATACATTGGTTCCACAGTGAACAATTTGACAGTCTTCCTTGCGATAATTCTTGGTCTGGCAATTTCTGGTTGTGGTGCGCAGATAGAGCAACCAATATTAGAAGAACCGCAGGTTGTGGTCAGCCTAACTGCAACATCGATAACTTCAACTGTGACAAATAATTTGGTTTCTGCCAGTCCGTCGGAAATGCATATTGTCACATTGACGACTGCAGTCACCTCCGTCCAGTCCACAACTGGTAACACATCTGCCGTTATTCCAACGGCTACCGTTCTGGCACCGTACTTGGTAACAGCCCTTCCTCTTCCAACTCAAGTACCCACTCAAACACCAACTCAATCACCAACTCAATCACCAACTCAATCACCAACTCAATCACCAACTCAATCACCAACCCAAGTGCCAACTCGAATGATACCTATGGTGACTCCCACTCTGTGGCCGACTCCAGATGCAGAGGCCTCAGGTCGTGTGGTACGCGTTCCGATATTGATGTATCACTATGTTGAACCGCTGCCCGAAAACGCAGATGAGTTGCGTGTGGGGCTCACAGTGCAGCCAGGAATATTTAGGCAACAGCTTGCATTCTTGCACGCGCGTGGCTATCGCTCGGTCAGCTTGTACGACTTGCTGTACCATCTTGTACATGGGAAAACCTTGCCAGAAAAGCCGCTGATATTCACCTTCGATGATGGTTACCGTGGACTATACAAACACGCATTTCCGCATATGCAAGCGTTTGGTTTCTCGGGCACTGTTTTCTTGGTGACGGGTCTTATGGATGACGGACACGAGGCATATCTGACATGGGAGATGGCAAGAGAGATGGATCTCGCTGGCTGGAAGCTAGAGCCTCATAGCAAGACACACGTGCAACTCTCCGATCGACCCTTCGAGCTTGTGGAGTATCAGGTGCTAGGTTCTATGCAAACATTGCAGGCGCATATTGGCAGGCAGCCGCGCTTTTTCAGTTATCCTAGTGGCCGGTATGATCAGCAGGTGATAGATTATTTGACGGCTGTTGGATTTTGGGGTGCAGTGACCACTGAGTATGGATTGGACCATGACCTAGTCAACGAATTTACCTGGAAGCGGGTGCGTGTTCCTGGCAGAGGATCAGTAAGTGATTTGTCCAAATATCTAGGCGAGGACATTTCTTATTGAGATTGTTTGATTGTAACTTGGCCATCCGGAAACAATCTGATAGGTTTTGAAAGGGTTTTCGCATAATATTGTAAGCGTACGCAGCATATGCATAAAAGGAACGTATAGAGTTGCTTTATGACGAGCACTGATTCTAGAACAACAACCGGGCAAACCACTTCTAGGTTGCCCGGTTTTTACGATTTGGGAACTCAGCAGAGGCTGCAGGAACTTGCTGTCATTGCAGAAATGTCTGCTGAGCACAAAGCTGTCATAAATGGAACCGCGGGCCTTACTCCTGAGCAAGCTGATCACATGATTGAAAATGCAGTGGGGGTCTATGGTCTTCCGCTGGGTGTGGCAGCCAATTTTGTGGTTAATGACCGCGAGGTGATTGTTCCCATGGCCATTGAGGAGCCATCTGTAGTTGCTGGTGCCAGCTTCATGGCTAAGCTTGCTCGTGCTGGCGGCGGTTTTCGAGCTGAGTGCTCCCCGCCAGAGATGATTGGCCAATTGCAAATTTTGGATCTAGACGATGTTGCGGAGACGAAACACAGCCTTTTAGAGCAAAAAGCAGAGTTGCTAGGTGCAGTAGAGGATATCGATCCGGTGATAACGCAATTGGGTGGCGGAGTACGCGATTTGGAAGTACGTATCATACGAAATTCTCCTATAGGGTCTTTTCTGGTCGTTCACCTGATTTATGATACTCGCGATGCTATGGGTGCTAATGCAATCAATACTGCTGTGGAAGCGCTGGCGCCATTGCTGGAGCAAAAAACAGGTGGGAGGGTGCATCTTCGTATCCTATCCAACTTGGCAGATCGCAGACTGGCGCGTGCGGAAGTCTGCATTCCAACTAGAGAGTTGGCATTTGGGAGCTACAGTGGTGAGAGGGTGCGTGACGGGATTATCGAAGCTTGGGCGTTCGCTGCATCGGACTCTTATCGGGCAGCCACACATAATAAGGGTATTATGAATGGGGTAGATGCTGTGGTAATAGCGACAGGTAATGACTGGCGCGCTATTGAAGCGGGAGCTCACGCTTTCGCTGCTCGTTCGGGGCATTATGGCAGTCTTTCCAGGTGGAGCGTTGATGATGAAGGTAACTTACATGGCGAATTGGAGATGCCGATGGCTGTCGGAATTGTTGGTGGTGCCACCAGTGTGCATCCATGTGCACGAGCTGCGTTGCAACTTCTGAGGGTGAGATCATCGGTAGAACTGGCGGAAATTATTGTGTCTGTTGGTCTGGCCCAGAATCTTGCGGCGTTGCGCGCTCTTTCCACGGAAGGAATCCAGCGTGGACACATGGGTCTGCATGCACGTCAGGTGGCAATTGCGGCTGGAGCTCAGGGAGATGAGGTAGAGCGTCTGGCGCGCGTAATGGTGGTCGAGTCAAAAATACGCGTGGATCGTGCTCGTGAGCTGCTTCAATCGCCTGATCAATTGAAATGGGACAGTCGTAGGTTGGAGGCAGATGATGACTGATTTGCGACGTGACACCCGCACTAGAGTGATGCAGCCTGCACGCATGGTTGGTATTGTGGGCTACGGAGCATATTTGCCGCGATTCCGGCTTCCGGCATCTGAGATTTCACGTGTTTGGACGGAGGGCCAGTCCAGTTTGCCAGTGCAGGAAAAGGCTGTAGCTGGACCTGACGAGGATGTGGTTACAATGTCCATAGAGGCAGCGCGCAACGCGATCATGCGTGCTGGGGTCGATCCACAGGACATTGGCGCGGTGTGGATAGGTTCTGAATCCCATCCTTATGCTGTCAAGCCAACTGCGACCATTGTAGCTGAAGCGATTGGTGCGGTACCGCATACGCAAGCAGCTGATTGGCAATTTGCTTGCAAAGGCGGTACGGAGGCGATGCAGGCAGCTATCGCGTTTGTAGGCTCATGTATGTCAGATTACGCTTGTGCTATTGGAATGGATACGGCACAGGGGCGTCCGGGCGATGCGTTAGAGTACACTGCTGGTTCTGGTGGCGCCGCATTCTTGCTGGGTCCGGCTGATAAGTCTGTTGCGGTTGTTGAGGGGACGTATTCTTTTGTCACCGACACGCCTGATTTCTGGCGGAGGTCAAACGCGAATTACCCTCAGCACGGGCAGCGTTTTACAGGCGAGCCTGCATATTTTCGTCACATCACTTCTGCCGCCGAGCGTTTGATGGATGAGATGGGCACTGTGCCTCAGGATTATGATTTTGCGGTGTTTCATCAGCCAAACAGCAAGTTCCCTGGTCGTGTGGGTAGGTATCTTGGCTTTACTTCCGCACAACTTGAAGTAGGATTGTTGGCTCCGGAAATTGGCAATGTTTATGCAGGTTCGGCGCTAGTAGGGCTAACAGCGGTATTGGACTCATGTGATCCAGGGGACCGTGGGCTGCTGGTCTCGTTCGGTTCCGGAGCTGGTTCGGATGCGTTCCAGTTGCGCATTAGTGATCAGCCATTGGATTTCCCAGATGTTGTTCCAAGTACTCGCGATTACTTGGAGCGTCGTACCACAATCGATTACTCAACTTATACTAGGTATCGCGGTAAACTTGCATTGGAATGAGCACAATTCAAGATGTTTTTGTCATTGGCACTGGTCAGACTGCTGTGGGTGAGCACTGGGGTATTTCGCTTCGACATCTAGCTTGGAAGGCGGTTAAACAGGCATTGGAGTCATCCGGACTGGAAAGACCGGATGCTATTTTCGTTGGGAACATACTAGCACCACGCATATCACAGCAGCATAATCTGGGCACACTCTTGGCGGATTTTTGTGGCTTTCGCGGTGTTGAGGCTATTACTGTGGAGGCATCCGGTGCGTCGGGTGGAGCGGCTGTTCGTCAGGCAATGCTAGCACTGCGGAGTGGAGAAATTGGAACCGCTCTGGTAGTGGGTGTGGAGAAGATGACCGACAAAGTAGGCCCTGAAGTAACGGCTGCGCTCGCTGCTGGTGCGGATAGTGACTGGGAACTAGTGCAGGGCGTCACTGCGCCAGCTATGGCGGCTCTGATTATGCGACGATACATGCATGATTACGGCGTGCACCGTGATGAGTTTGCAGATTTCGCACTGAATGCGCATTACAATGCACAAGCGAATGTTGATGCGATGTTTCGCAACGGACTTGATCTCAAACAATACGTACAGGCAGGCATTGTTGCTTCCCCAGTGAATATCTTTGATGGTGCACCGGACGCTGATGGAGCTGCTGCTCTAGTACTTTCATCTGAACCAGGGGAACTGCGACCTGGATTGAGCGTGCGTGTGGCATCTTCGAGTCTTGTGACTCATACTTTGGCTCTTCATGACCGTAGGGATGTACTATCTTTTGAGGCTGCCAGGCTTTCGGCCGAGCGTGCATTTCAACAGGCTGGCATCACGCCTGATCAGATCGACCTGGCCGAACTTTATGATCGTTTCAGTATCTACGCAGTGTTGAGCTTGGAAGCATGTGGTTTTGCCCGACGGGGAGAGGGTTGGCGTTTGGCCCGAAATAGTGGGGTAGGCCGTAATGGCCAATTGCCTATTTCTACCTTTGGTGGCTTAACGGCACGAGGTAATCCTGGTGGAGCGACTGGTGTCTATCAGATGGTTGAAGTGACTCGACAACTAGCAGGTATGGCACAGGATAACCAAGTGGCCGGAGCAAAGTGGGGTCTCGCTCAGTGTCTTGGGAGCAGCGGAGCAACGGCAGTGACACACATCCTGGACGGGACGAATAGAAATTAGGAGTAATTGGAGAGTTTTTGATAGCTTTCCAAGAATACAATTCCCTAAATATTCACTCAATAGGGAGAGACTCTAGTATATGGAAATTTCTCGGCACTGGAGATTGCAGCAACAGCGATATGGATTACTGGGAGAAAAGTGCAATCATTGTGGAGAGAAGCTCTTTCCGCCTCGCGATGTTTGTCCAGAATGCACTCAGGATTCGCAAGAATTATATCGGTTTTCCGGAAAGGGAGAGGTTTATTCTTATTCTAAAGTTTTTGATCCCCCGGCTGGATATGAGGGTACTGCCCCATATACCATGGCTCTGGTAAAGCTAGAAGAGGGTCCTCTAGTGACTGCTCAACTAACAGATGTGGACAACGACATAGTAGAAATCGGAATGTTAGTAGAGATGGTAACTCGGAAGCTTAGAGAGGATGGAAACCGAGGTATGTTGGTCTACGGTTACAAGTTTCGTCCGCGTTTGAAGTAGTAAACTATAGCTTGGTAACCTTGCAACTTGTGGTTGTTAGATGACGATATTGCCCGCTTTGTTTCCTCAAGTGTAGACACTTTTCGGTTACCTAAATGTGGGTGAAAAAACTAGTTCGGTAAAGATCATCCGCAGCCGCATAACCCGCCACAACAAGCCCCACTGGCTCCATTGCCGGTACTGTTTGTTGGGACTGCTTCTCTGTCGCCTGCGTTAGAACTGTGGCAATAGAATGTGGAGAGCCCACGCGAGGTATGTCGACCGTTACAATCTGGGCATACTATTGGTTTGTCTGCTTCCGTGATGTGTCTTAGGAGGTCGAAAGTTGACTGACAATCGGAGCAGAAATATTCGTACAATGGCATATTTTTATTATAGCATTTGACGGCCAACGGAAAAAGTGTCAACGGTTCAATCAAAATTAGAACAAATGTCTTGACAGGCTGTGGCCAATCGGATAGAATATTATCAGGTTGCCACGGTGGTAAGATACAGGCAAAATACATAGCTTGCATCCGTCGGATTAGGGAGGAGACAAACATGTACAACCGAGTGATTCTAGCTGGAAACCTGGGGCGCGATCCGGAGATGCGCTACACTCCTAGTGGGCAGGCGGTGGTCAATCTGAGTGTAGCTACAAACGAGAAGTGGAAGGATAGGGATGGCAACAGTCAGGAGCGGACTGTGTGGTGGCGTGTTGCCGTCTGGGGGAAGCAAGCTGAGACTTGCAACCAGTATCTTAGCAAGGGACGACAGGTATTAGTGGAAGGTCGCATGAACTCTGATGATACCGGCAATCCTCGCACCTTCCAGCGTCAAGATGGTAGCTGGGGAGCAACGTTCGAGGTGACTGCTCAATCAGTACGTTTCTTGGGCGGACGTAGTCCAGGCAGTTCTCAGGAAGGCGCTGCCGATGAATATGATGGTCCGCCTCCTGTCATTGAGGATGACATCCCATTCTAGCGAGGTTGGCTTCACAACTGAATACGATTGAAAGAAAACAGCCTCGGGTATGCTTGCATTGGCTGTTTCGTTTTTGCCCACTCTATGGTGTAAAATCAGCTATGAAAATATAGGGAGTCTTCATGAACTTATCCGGACAAGACCAGACACTGGCTGAGCTCTCGGAAATTGGTGATGAGCTGCGAGCCAAATTATCTGCAAAGAATCAGGCTAGAGATTTGGCTCTGACGTATTCTCGTAATCTTGTTCGCGCTTGTGCCAATACCATTCGGGCTATTCATAGGGGAGAGATGGAAAATGCCAGAGAGTTGCTGAGATTGGCAGAGGAAACTGCTACTGTTCTCCGATTGGCAGTAGCGGATGACCCCGACCTATATTACGCTGGTTACACACAGGATGGGCTAAAAGAATTGGTAGAGGCCAACGTACTGTTGGCACTGCTAACTGGGACACAACTACCTACCCCAGAAATGCTTCAGGTAGAAGCTGCTACATATCTGAAAGGGCTTGCTGAAGCTGCAACTGAATTGCGCCGTACTATTCTAGACATAATCCGTGAGGATCATTCTGAGGAGGCAGAGCGTTTACTTGAAGCAATGGATGAGATATATAGCTTGCTAGTGACAATAGACTATCCGGAATCAATTACTAGAGGTTTGCGTCGCAATACCGATGTGGTACGCGGGGTTCGAGAAAGGACCCGTGGTGATCTTACCATGAGTCTGCGCCAGCAGCGTCTTCAGCAGGCACTCCGTAGGTCTGCAATTAAGTGAATTGCGTGGATAGACAAGTAGTGATCAGTGCTGCTGAAGTGGGTGAATATGTGTTTTGTCATCGTGCATGGTGGCTGCGACATGTACAGGGGGTATCTCCAAGAAATGCAACAGCGCTGCGGTCGGGTGTACGATTGCATGCGCGTCATGGTGCGCGCGTGGTGATGTCAGTATGGCTCCGTTATTGCGCGTACATGTGTGTTCTGATTTCTATTGTACTTGCTGGGCTTTCCTTGTTACCTTAACTTGTCTTAATATACTGCGATTGCTACAGAGGCGAAAATGGAGTTTATGTCGGAGGGATTAATTGTTGATTTTTGCCATAGTCATATTTTTCGGAGGACTAGTACTTCTGTCTTTGAGTAGGGTGATTCGTAGGAATATGGGTTTGCCACATGGTGATGTGGTTTTTACAGACACCGCTGGGTGGTACAGGGTACAGAAACCGCTCTTCTCGGAGAGACTGCGTTTGAGTGGCAAGCCCGATTATCTTGTTCGTAACGGTCATTGTCATATTCCGGTGGAAGTAAAATCTGGCCCGCGGCCGTTGACTGGACCCTACCGTTCGCATCAATTGCAATTGGTGGCCTACTGTCTCCTGACCGAAGATAATTTTGGTTCACGACCAACGCATGGGTTGATAAAATATGATGATGGGGTGCATACGGTCGATTATTCCCTCGAATTGGAGCGCGACTTGATTGATACGCTAGGTTGTATGCGGGGTGACTTGGATGCTTCGGATGTGGCACGCTCGCACCGAGTCGTGGGTCGTTGTAATGGTTGCGGGTTGCGGACTGACTGCACGCAAACTCTGGTTTGATAGAATTATAGATGACTAGGTCTCCGAGCAGGTTCCTTGTAATTAGCAACCCGCAGGTTGCACGTTCATCTGAACTCGCACTAGAGATTCAGCATTATATTCAGCAGTATTCGGATTTACATGCTGAATGTGTCCAAGTATCAGATGTTATCAAGGGCTCTAATGATGGATCTGAGATGTTATTAGCAGTGGGCGGAGATGGCACTATGCTGCGAGTCGGAAGAGTGGGCGCTAGGTTTGGATGCCCGGTCCTCGGCTTCAACTTGGGGGAGGTGGGGTTCCTCCCGCAGGTTCCGGAGCTAGAGTGGCGCGCTGCGCTCAAACGCATTCTAGCCGGGGATTTTGATTTAGAGCGGCGTATGTTGGTGTTTGGTGAGTTGATACGTGATGGCGAGAACATTACTGGACATCACGCGCTTAATGAGATTGTAGTGACTCGAGGTGCTCTAGCGCGACCTGTTCATTTGGAAACCGAAGTGGACAGTACGGGTCTGGCCACCTATGTGGCTGATGGTCTTATTGTTTCCACACCCACCGGTTCTACTGCGTACGCGCTTGCGGCAGGTGGGCCAATCCTTCCTCCTACGCTACGAAATTTAGTGGTGATGCCTGTTTCTCCTCACCTTAGCGTGGGGCGAGCTGTTGTTTTAGCTGAGGGTTGTACCATTACTATAACTGTACGGACTGACCATCAGGCGATACTTAGTGCAGATGGCCAGACGGAGGTAGAGGTGCTTGATGGAGACTGCGTACGTGTGCGTGCTAGTGAGCGCAACTGTCACTTCGTTCGTCTGCAACGGCCGACTTACTTTTACCGTGATTTGGCAGAGCGTTTGGCAGTAAAGGGGCGGTCGCTACAATGAGTACTCCGTCGACTTTAGAGTCCAATATTCCCCATGCCAGAAAGGTATGTGGTAATCATCCGGAGCGGGAGACTGGCCTAAGCTGTAACCGCTGTGGAATGTTAATTTGCGCCAATTGTGCTCGCAAGACCCCGGTTGGATACCGATGCAAGAAGTGTGTGCGCCAGCAGCAATCTAAATTTGATACAGCACGCTGGTATGATTATTTGGTTGCGATTGGTGTTTCCCTTGTTCTCTCTGGAATTACAGGTGTGCTTGTAGCTCGTATGGGCTGGCTTGTGGTTTTCCTGGCGCCCGCTGTGGGTGGTGCCATTTCCGAAATCATTCGGCGCGCTGTCGGTAGAAGACGTGGTCGATATTTGTCCTATGCAGCGGTCGCGGGAATGATTGGAGCTAGCCTATTCAATTTGACCGTGTGGGGGCTAATTTACCTAGTGCTGGCAGCTAGTACAGTGTACTCTCGACTACGTAGTATTTCTATTTAGCCATGATTCGTGAACTAACCATCAAGAACTTCGCCATTATAGATGAGTTGAGACTGACATTTGGGCCTGGTTTCAATGTTCTTACGGGCGAGACTGGTGCAGGTAAATCCATAATCGTTGACGCTGTAGGAATGCTTTTGGGGGGTCGAGCAGACAGCGTTTTCATCCGATCTGGATGTGACACTGCTCTGGTAGAGGGTATTTTCAAGCTTGTAGGTGAATCTGGAAACGAGATTCGAACATTGTTAAATGAGGAAGGATTGGATCATGGTGTTGCAGATTCGGATTTGACACTTGGGCGTGAGTTGCGCTCCAGTGGCCGTAACATATGTCGTGTGAATGGCCGCATGGTCAATCTTGTCGTATTGCGCAGAATTGCCGGACGTCTTGTGGATGTACACGGCCAGTCAGATCACCTTTCGCTTTTGCACGTACGTGAACATTTGAAATTACTGGATCGTTTTGGGGGTTTAGAAGATAACCGTGACGAATTAGGTGCAGAGGTCCGCGAGCTTAATTCTGTACGGGCTCAACTGTCCGACCTTCGATCTAGGGAGCGTGAGTTGGCGCAGCGTGTCGATTTGTTAAGATTTAACCTTAACGAGATTGACGTGGTTGCGATTTTGCCCGGAGAAGAAGATGTGCTGGAAGAGGAACTTACTCGACTGGCTAATGCAGAAAAGCTAGTTGAGTTGACGGAGATGGCACTTCGGTTAGTTGGGGAGGGTGATCTGGCCGATGGACCGCCGGCAGCTGGCGACTTACTTGGACAGTTGGCACAATCCCTAGAACGTCTGGAACGCATCGACGTGGGATTACATGAACAGCATGTGCTTGCACAGTCTCTTTTAGAGCAATTACGTGATTTAACTGGCGACCTGGTTGCTTACCGCGATAGGATAGAGTTCAATCCCATTCGATTGATTGAGGTTGAAGCGAGGCTCAGTTTGATTAAAGAATTGACGCGAAAATATGGACCAGATGTTACCGATGTTCTGGAGTATGCAAAGAGTGCGCGGTCTGAATTAGAGAATATCACTGGGTTGGATGCACGCATCAATGATTTAGTCACGAGGGAGTTAGCATTACTTGAGTCGGTCGGTAATGTGGGTGTTGCACTCTCACTGAAACGGCGCGAAGTGTCTGGAAAGTTGGCAAAGCTGGTGATGGCGTCTATGTCTGATCTGAATATGGATGGAGCCCGGTTTTCAGTCGATATCGACTGGCGTGATGACTCGGAGGGGGTGCTGGTTCAGGATGGGCGGCGGGTGGGCGTTGATGTCAGCGGTTTGGACCGCGTGGAGTTTCTTGTTGCTCCCAATCCGGGTGAAGGCCTGCAGCCAATCGCGAAAATTGCATCGGGTGGCGAGACTTCACGCCTTATGCTTGCGCTGCGGGATGTGCTGTCACAGGCAGACCATAAGCCGACCCTTATTTTTGATGAGATCGATCAGGGTGTCGGGGGGCGTTTAGGTGCAATTATTGGTCGGAAGTTGTGGGGTCTGACTGCTTCGCATCAGGTACTTTGTATTACACATTTGCCACAGCTAGCTGGTTACGGCGACATTCATTTTAAGGTGGCAAAGGAGATGCGTGGGAATCGCACGCTCACCAGGGTGTTCGTGGTAGAGGGTGCAGATCGTGTGGAGGAGCTTTCTCAGATGGTGGGTTCTCCTGGAGAAGCTATGCGGGAAAGCGTGACCAGCTTGTTGGCAACCGCGGAGCGCGAAAAAGAAACTAGTGCTATAAGGTAAGCTACAGAAGGATTTAGAATACTATCCATTTCAATCTGGGAGACGGCAGCGACTCTTTTTTGGAAATGTTTCAGAGAACCGGTTGTATTATTGCGCCATTACCTACCGACAGTGGTTGTCGTCGTGTCGGTTCATAAATTGCGAGTATAGGAGTGTGAAAGATGATGAACATGGATAAGGCAGTAGGTGATATTGTATTGCTGGTCCTGAGGGATGGTATGCCTCTCCAGGGACTGGGCATTCGTCAGAAGAAGATTTATGTGCGTGTACAGGGACATGACCCAATCGGGTTGTGGATCGAATTGCCGGAGTATCAGCTCCCGCAATTGGCTCATTCGTCGGAAGGACCGGAGCGGGAAGTTACCGCCGTTGGCTGTGCTCTTGCCCCGTGGTCAGTTGTCGAATCTATAGTGCACTTCCCTGATTTAGAAGGATTTGATTTCCCCCATCCTGAGGTGGACTCACTTGGATTTAAGGTGGGGTAGAATGCTACCTTCAGTAGCAGTGAAACTAAAGCATATAGGGCAGGTGGGACTTGAACCCACATGGGTTTCCCCCGCGGATTTTAAGTCCGCTGCGTATGCCAATTCCGCCACTGCCCCTCAAGCAATTGTAGCTAGCTCGAGGATTTAGTCAATAACCTATAGTGTTGGCCCGTTTCCGCCGTTAATGTACTTAATAGCTTCATCTACGGTAGTCAGTGGTGTGCGCAGCTGATGTTTTGCGCGGCTGACATCTAGAGTTAGGTTTGAGGGTCGGATTAGGTCACTCTCTTCTTGCAGCGCGGGACGCACGTTAGGATTTGGTTTCAAACCGAGCATTGCTAGCATTTTCACCCCAAATTCCCACCGGTTTATCGGCTTTGGCGATGCGATGTTGAGCATGCCAGTGTAGTCTCCGGCTGCAAGTTCAAGGAGTGCATGTGCAAGTGTGTTTACCCAAATAGGGCAACGTAGTTCATCGGTGAAGAGATATACGGGTTCCCCGGATGTGTTATGAGTAAGCAGCCAGCGTGTCTGGTGGTCCAAAGGTTCTGTGCCAAAGATTAGTGAAGTACGAACAACGACTGAGTGCGGGCAATGTTCCAAAATTATGTTTTCGGCTGTAGCCTTGGCTTCACCATATAGGCTCAACGGATTTGGTTTAGCATCATCCTTGTAAGGTGCGTGATTGCCATCCAGCACCGAATCTGTCGAAACGTGTACTAATCGGACTTCGTGTTCTGCGGCTGCTGTCGCTAGGTTATGTGCAGACGGCACAATAGAGGTCTCCGATCGATTGGAGCATGCGGTGTGGATAATTGCCGTCGGGCGCTGTTCCGAAATCGTCGTGCGCACGGCGTGGGCATCACACAGATCAAGTTGTAGTTTGCTACCTGGGAGACTGGGGTCAGGCCGGCTGAAATGCCAGCTCCCAGTCAAATCCCAATCATTGGCAAGTGCTGCCACACGGTGACCTAGGTGTCCTGCAATTCCTGTTAGCAGCAGCTTTCTGGACCGAATGCTCATCGGGATTGCTACGCGTTCCTGCGGTACAGAGCGTCACGAGCAGCTACTTGCTCTGCTTCTTGTTTGCTGTTTCCACTACCGACGCCATAGCGGTGGTTCCCGACGATCGCTTCCACGGTAAACTTTTTGGCATGGTCCGGTCCGCTTTCCTCAATGGTGGCGTAGTGCGGAGTTTCTCCCATTGCGCTTTGCGCCCATTCCTGAAAGCTGCTTTTGGCATCCAAATGGCTTTGACTTTCCAATATTCTCAGAGCCATCGGAAGTAGTAAAGGTTGTAGGAATGCGATCACTGCGTCTATGCCTGCGTCGATATAAAGTGCGCCTACTAGGGCTTCAAAGGTAGCGCATAACAAGGCGTCCCGTTGGCGTCCTCCAGTTTCTTCCTCGCCGCGACCAAGCAGCAAAGCCTCGCCGAGGTCGAAAGAGCGTGCCAGCTGTGACAATTGTTCAGTGCGTACAAGTGCGGAACGAAGTTTGGACAACTGTCCTTCATCAAATTCGGGAAACTGTTCAAAAAGTGCAGTAGTGGTGACAAAATCAATAACTGCATCTCCTAGAAACTCAAGGCGTTCGTTGTCTTCAGTGAGCTGCCGATTTTCGTTTATAGTGGAGCGGTGAGTAAGCGCGAGTTGAAGCAAATCCGGTTGGCGGAAGTCTAGGCCAAGACGCTGCTGTAGCGCGTCCAAATCAGTCATGCATATATTTCTTAAAGACAAGTACTGAATTGTGACCACCGAATCCAAAGGAATTGCTCATGGCCACCTTTATGGGAATCTCTCTGGTTTTGTTAGGAACATAGTCGAGGTTGCATTCAGGATCTGGGGTATGATAATGGATGGTGGGCGGAGCTAGCTGCGACCTAATAGCTTGTATGCAAAATAGGGCCTCCAGAGAACCGGTTGCGCCCATCATGTGTCCTGTCATAGATTTCGTGGATGATACAGCTAGTTCGCGAGCGTGTTCTCCAAACACAGTTTGGATTGCGCGCGTCTCAGCGGCGTCATTAAGCTGTGTGGCCGTGCCATGCGCATTAATGTAATCGATTGAGGTTATATCAAGTTTAGCCGTATCGATTGCCTGGCGCATGGCTAAAGCTCCACCAACCCCGTCCTCATGTGGTGCCGTAATGTGAAAGGCATCACCAGTGACTCCGTAGCTGACCATTTCCGCTAGGATATTAGCTTCACGTGCTTGGGCAGAGTCTAGACTCTCGAGCACCAGAACGGCGGAGCCTTCACCCATTACAAGTCCGTCGCGGTTTTTGTCAAACGGTTGTGGTGTCATCGAGTAATCATCATTGCGTCGGCTCATTGCACCCAGTCTATCGAAAGATGCCACGGCAACGGAGCAAATTGTAGCTTCTGCTCCACCTGCCAACATGACATCAGAGGCCCCATTCTTGATGTATTGCCAGGCCAACCCAATTCCATCAGAGCTGGATGCGCATGCAGATGATACTGAAAGGGCTGGCCCTTTTGCCCCGATATCTATGGCTACTAATCCGCTTGGTCCATTTGGCATCATCATAGGAATGGTAAAGGGGCTGGCGCGTCTTGCCCCACTCTTATCAATCACACGAACGGTATTCTCCAGAGTACATATGCCACCAATAGCTGAACTAATAATCACTCCTACCCTGTATTCGTTTTCCTCTGATATTTGTAGTCCAGAGTGCTGGAGGGCCTCTGCTGCTGCGGTGGCAGCAAGCTGCTGGCAGCGGTCTCGACGCCGAGCTTCGGCGGAGTTCATAGACTCTGTTGGGTTAAAACCTTTTACTTCGCACGCTATCTTGACGAGGAAACCACTTGTATCAAACAGTGTGATTGGCCCAACTCCACTAACGCCATTAATACAGTTATCCCAACTTTCTTGCGCAGTCAGTCCAATAGGACTGACTGCACCTATTCCAGTGATTACAACACGTCTCATTGTATAAAATCTAGTTGTCTGGGCGCACATCGCCGGTTCGCGATTGGCCAGTGCGCTGGTTTGAATATGACGTTCTCTCGTTTTGGTTGCAAACTACTTATATTATAGACTGGCTTGTCGCATTCGGGAATGTTGGGTTGGAACTCGAAGGGTACAGGCTACTCCATATTGCCCCATGGTTGAATGAAATTCTCGGGTTCAACTCCTAACGAGTGAGCGATTCGGGTGATGTAGTTGAAATAAGCAACCACTTGTGCAGCATCATGAATGGCACGGTCATCAAACCCGTGTGTGCGCAGTTGATCCAAGTCTCTTGTTCCCATATTGCTTTGCCGTAAAGTTAGTTCAACAGCAAAGTGGCAGAGGGCCCTGTCTGCCGTCTTTAGTGGTGCGCTTCGCCAGTCCCTTACGATAGAGTGCACTAGATCATCATTTAGAGATTCGTTGTCTGATTTCTCGGCGATCTCTGCCCGGAGATCGTGCGCATGCGATTGGATTCAATAATGGCACTCCAACTCTGCAGCTACCACCGTGGCAATCAGCTCTCGCTGCATACGGGATAGAGGAGATTTAGCTTGCATGATGGCGTTGTATTGGGCCATGCTACTGCGCAGCACGCGTGGATTGATGCTCATTATCTGCACGATATGCCACAGCCTGCCGGCCCTTGCTATGGCTTTGTCATATTCTTGCTTCAGTAGGCCGGTAGCCTTTTGCAACGGAATCTGTTCTATCCAGGGCATTATGATAATGACATCAGAAAAACCGATTTCTATGTCTAAGGAGTCCTATTTAAGAGGACGTGTCCGTGGATGTGTCCGTTTCTCTTGAATCGGTCTGGAGCACCTCACGTTGTTTAGCACCTTTTTGGGCTGGGCCTACTATGCCAGCCTCCTCCATTGCGTCTATGAGTTTGGCTGCACGAGTGTATCCGATGCGAAGACGTCGCTGTAACATCGAGATAGACGCGCGTTTGTCGGCGCGGACTGTTTCTATTGCCTTAGAAAAGAGCTCATCGCGGCCGGATTCTGCAGCTAGGGTTTCCATATCGTCCCAAAGGTCTTTTGTTGGCTCGTTGTCTCTCGTGTTGTCATTGTCTTCGTGCTTCGTGGTGCCCACTGTTTCAGTGTCGGGTGAGGCCTTGTTATTGAATCCTCGCCAGTGCCGAACCAGCTTGCGTAGCTCAACATCAGATACGAATGTGCCCTGCATGCGTAGTGGCTGTGGAGCATCTGGGGCCTGAAAGAGCATATCTCCACGTCCGAGCAGTTGCTCAGCTCCCGGCTGGTCCAGTATGACGCGGCTGTCGATTAGAGAGGCCACAGCGAACGCAACGCGTGCTGGGAAATTGGCTTTTATGAGTCCAGTGACCACATCGACTGAGGGGCGTTGCGTTGCAATAATCATGTGAATTCCAGTGGCGCGCGCCATCTGGGCCAGTCTTGTTAAGATGCGCTCTGTATCTTCTGGAGCAACCATCATCAGGTCCGCAAGCTCATCTACCACAATAACTAGGTATGGCAAATGTTCTTCATTATCATCATCTCCAACGCGTTGGTTGAAGTCTTCTATGTTTCTAGCCCCTATCTCTGCAAACTTGGTATAACGATTGTCCATCTCTCGTGCAATCCATTGCAGGCTTGGCACCACCTTATTCAAATCCACAATTACTGGTACCAATAGATGTGGGATATGGCGATATGTTGTCAACTCAACCCGCTTTGGGTCAATCATTAGCATTCTTAACTGGTCAGGGGAATTGCGGAGCAAAAGCGTAGCAATAATGCCGTTAACACACACACTCTTGCCTGATCCCGTGGTGCCGGCAATCAGTAAGTGCGGCATGGTTGCTAGGTCTGTGCAGACGGCTCTTCCGGAAACGTCTTGTCCTAGACAGAGTGCCAGAGGCGTGTTAAGTTTCTGGAATTCTTTCGAGTCCATCAAGTCGCGCAGAGCGACTTGTGAGCTCTCAGTATTGGGTACTTCGATGCCTACTACTCCTTTGCCAGGTACAGGTGCTTCTATACGGATTGAAGCAGCCGCTAGGGCCAGAGCCAGGTCGTCAGCCAACTTTGATATTTTGTTTACCTTGACCTTGGTGCGTTTACCTCCTCGCGTGGTTACGAAATCAGGCTCCACCCCAAACTGTGTGATTGTTGGTCCTCTATTAATTTCAATCACTCTCCCTGGTGCACCAAAAGATTCCAGCGTCTCTTCAATTGTTTGCGCCCTCTGTCGGTCGTATTCGTCATCCACCGTCAATTCTGTACCGATGGACAAGATATCTTCGACCATGGGTAGCGTCCAATTACGCAATCTATCATCTGCTGGTGTCTCCGGACTGGTAATTACATTTTCGCTGTCTTCAGAAACTTCGGTGGTTTGGTCGCTTCTGCGGACAATCCCTTGCTCACCAAGCCGTCGTTTTGGAGCCGGCATAGAGTTGCTCTTTGTTCCTATGTCTTCCGCCTCCTCTAGGGGAATCTGCTGTCCATCATGTTTGCCATCGGTCTGCTGGCGTGAGTCTTGCCAGTGCGCGTTTGCATTTTGGATTATATTGGCTAGTTGACCTATTGATGTCCCAAAGGTCAATATGAGCGACACAAAAATCCAAGCTATTAGAGCGACCAGTGCGCCTATTTTTCCCAATCCCTGAACAAGAGACAACAGAAGGTATTGTCCTACTACGCCCCCGCTTGTGACATTCGTTCCCAAAGATGCGTGCAGTGCGATAAGCAGCAAAAGAGCACCAAGCACTTGCTCGGGTCGAATGCGAGGCAACTGTTCAGAGAATTGTCGGAGCATTACCCATATTCCTAAAGCCAGACAAAGTAATGGTGCAACAAAACGTCCCAGTCCGAAAAAATTATGGAGGGCTTGCACCACTCGTGTGACAATGGCACTGTTAGTTGGGGATAACAACGCCAGTAACAGTATTATCCCGGTCAGTGCCAGCAATACTCCCACTATGTCCAGCTTCTGCTGGCCTTTTATGCTGCCCCGCTTGGGAGTGCCTAACTGTTTTTTTCGGCCTCTGGAGACGGATTTTCGCCCTGTCTTTTTACTCACTTTTCGTGGCTTTGTCGTTAAGTTTGGCTTATACCTTAGAATGACTAGGATTATAGCACGTCGGAGATTGGCGATTGATTGCAGGCTTCAGTCGCGCACGTGGCATCAGTAGCCCTCTTCGTGCTAAAATCTGGCATCATAGGTTGACAATGTCTATCAGTATTGCGGAAATTACGACTTTTCTAGAGAGCCACCATCT
>Ga0310344_10000860_pt1 | contig 23743 bp, 21 predicted proteins | sample HC15DNA20200_MG_FD_203801 | JGI IMG/M metagenome (GOLD analysis project Ga0310344, IMG submission 203801) | Marine microbial communities from station ALOHA, North Pacific Subtropical Gyre - HC15-DNA-20-200_MG | ecosystem: Environmental > Aquatic > Marine > Oceanic | place: Pacific Ocean: North...
TAGAAGAAGTTATAACAATATTGCTATTTTTGATAATTTCATTATGGGAATTTTTATAAGGATCTACTAAAACAACATTTGGAGATTTTAATAATTTTTCATAAAAAGAGCAACTTCTTCTCCCTAGCATAGCTGGATGTTCCTTGACTACTAAACATAGGTCATCAGGCATAGATTGAGCAAGCATTCTTGAAGTTTCAATTTGATTATTTAACCAAGGATTCCAAAGATCTGATGAAGATTCTGGTTGAAACTGTAAAGGAAAATAAGCATAAGAAGAATGAAAATTTAAATGATTATATTTAACTTTTTTAGATTTTCTAAGATTAGTTTTATGAGCGAAATAATCTCTTATTAATAGCTTCAAAGACATACTATCTATTGTTGGGCCAATATTTTCCAAAAAATTTCTTTTATTTATTTTCCTATGTACCCATGCATAATAAAAAACTCTGATCTCAGATTTTATTTTTTCTAAAAGACTAACTTTTCCTAATCCCAAAGATTTTCGATCTTCATCTTTTAGTATTTTTGAGGTTTCAGCAACTACATTATCATGATCTTTATTCCATTTATCCTGATTTCTTAATGTAGAGATTAATTTCTTAGTTTCTATATTTTTTGAACTTGAAACAGGAGTTAATTGAAATGATTGAATCTTATCTATAAGTATCTGAGAAGTATATTTATAACTATCGGTAAATATACTCCAACCAGGAACATTAGATGTTTCAAGAGAAATAGTAGGAATAGATTTCTTATCACATATCAAACTATAAATTGATTGAAATGTTGAACCATAATTCCGACCAATAATAATGTCAATATCATAATCATTTATTAAAGAATCGAACAACAAATAACATGCTTTGAAATAATTAGATATGAAATCGTCAGATTTATTTTGCCTAAAAGAATAATAATATTTCTTTTTATAATCTCTAACAAACATTCTTTCTTGAGACAATGGCCATATAGAATCTATCCCTAAATCATTGCAAATTTCTTGTAAAGAAATCTCATTTACACCATCAACAGATAATGGATCATTAATCACTGAATCAAAATCTTTTAAAAATAATAATTTTTTCGAAATTGAATGAGAAGAAATAGAATCAAAAACTGATTTTTTTACAGTAACTCCTCCAATTTCATATCCCTTAGATAAAAAATATGAAGCTATAGGAACTCCAGTTTTAATTCCCCAATCTCTTTGAAATATAAATAACGCTCTTTTTTGACTCATACAATTAACATAAATAAAAATTAAAAAATAAAATTCAAATTTTGTATCAACTTACATCTAAACAATTGTAGTCATTTTATGTCAAGAGAATATGAAATTATTTAAATAAGAAAATTAAGATTACTTTCAAATTATTATTAAAGATGTTTATTATAGTTTATACGATTATTATTTTTTGACGATTTTATAGGTAGTACAAATAATAATAAAAAGTGTAAAATCTTAAGTGAATTAACCATATATAAATACCATATATAAATAGGATAAAAAGTGAAATATTGTACTAGATGTGTACTCCCAGAAACACATGAAACAATTATTTTTGATGAAAATGGCGTTTGTAATGTATGTCTAAATAATGAGATTAAAAATAATATTTCATGGGATAAAAAATTAGTTGAATTTAAAGATTTAATAGAACAGTATAAGGGTCATTCAGAATACGATTGTATAGTCCCTTTTTCTGGAGGCAAAGACAGCACTTTTACATTATATAAACTAGTTAAAGATTTTAAATTAAAGCCACTAGTAGTTAGTTTTGATCATGGTTTTATGAGAACAAATCTACTCGAAAATAATATCAAAACCTTTAAGAAGCTAGGTGTAGACCATATATCTTTTAGACCCAATTGGAAATTAGTACAAATATTAATGAAGGAATCACTAATTAGAAAAGGAGATTTTTGTTGGCATTGTCATACTGGAATTTTTGCTTATCCTATGAGAGTAGCGGTAGAAAAAAAAATTTCATTAGTAATTTGGGGAGAACCTAGTTCAGAATATACTGCTTATTACGGTTATGATTCTGAAGAAGAAGTTGATGAAAAAAGATTTAATCGGTTTGTAAATTTAGGAATATCAGCAGATGATATGTATGGGATGATAAAACAAAGGAAAGAAGCAAATTGGGTTACTAGAGGCGATCTACTACCATTTACATATCCGTCAAAAAAAGAAATGATCACCAATAAAATCAGATCCATATGTTTAGGAAGTTATATACCTTGGAATGTAAAATCTCAAAGTAAACTAATTTCACAAGAATTGGGATGGAAAGGAGATAAAGTAGAGGGCGTTCCAGATAATTATAAATATGAAAAAATTGAATGTTCTGTTCAAGGAGTTAGAGATTATCTTAAATTTATTAAAAGAGGATACGGACGAACATCTCATTTGACTAGTATAGATATAAGAAACGGTAAAATTAACAGAGAAACTGCACTAGATTTGATAAAAGAAAACGACGGTAAAAAACCTTACTCATTAAAAAGATTCCTAAAATATATTGATATTTCTGAAAACGATTTCAATAAAATTGCTACACAACAACAAATTCACCCTTATAGTCATAATTTCTCTAAATCTGAAGATGGTAATCCTCTACCTGATGAAGATAAATATAAATAAAGTAAATTTACAACTATGAAACGTATAGGAATAGTTGATTTTACAGTAGGGAATATCGGCTCTATATTTAACGCTTTTACTTTTATAGGTTACGAACCAAAGTTAGTAAATAATAGAAAAGAATTAGAAAAATCTGACCTAATTGTTTTACCAGGAGTCGGATCCTTTAAAAGTGGTATGGAAGGATTAAAGTCATTAAATATTATTCCCGAACTAGAAAATCAAATTCTTATTAGAAAAAAAGCAGTATTAGGAATATGTTTAGGTATGCAAATATTATTTAAATCTAGTGAAGAAAATGAGGACATTAATGGTCTTGGATGGATTGATGGAAAAATAAAGAAACTAGATACAATAAATAACAATTTCCCTATACCCCATGTTGGATGGAACGATGTAATTTGGGAAGATAAATCAAAACTTAAATCATCTTCAAGTAGTACTTCATGCTTTTATTTTGTTCATAGCTATGGATTAATAGAAAAACCAAATGATGCACAATTAGAGTGTTATACAGAATATGGTCAAAAAATAATTGCCGGAGTAAGAAAAAATAATATTTCTGGATTTCAATTCCATCCTGAAAAAAGTCAAGATGAAGGTCTAAACCTATTAGAAAATTGGGTGATTCAAAATGATTAAATCTAGAATTATTCCTAGTTTATTAGTAAAAAACAATCGGTGTGTTAAAGGTATAAATTTTTCTAACCATATTGATGTAGGGAGTCCTATTAGTTCTGCAAAAATTTATGAAGCACAAGGTGCTGATGAATTAATGATCATTAATATTTCTCCTAACAATTTTAATGAACAATTCATTGATACTATAAAGAAAATGTCTTATGAATGTTATATGCCTTTAACTGTTGGAGGAGGTATAAAAACAATTGAAAATATGAAAAAATTATTTAGAAATGGTGCAGATAGAATAATATTAAATCAAACAGCTATAGATAATCCAGAAATAATTAAAAATTCCTCTATAGAATTTGGTTCTCAAGCAATAGTAATATCCATTGATTACTCATATGGAATGAATATGAAACCATATGTTATAGACAGATCTGGTAGTCAAAAAAAAATAGACCCAATTGAATGGGCAATATACTGTGAAAAAATGGGAGCTGGAGAAATTGTTTTCACCTGTGTAGATAAAGAAGGATTAAAAAAAGGAATGGATCTTGAATTTATAAAAACACTATCTACAAATATAAATTTACCTATCGTACCAAGTGGTGGTATAGGAACCTTAAATGATATTTTCCAAGTTTTGAATATCGAAAAGATTAATGCAGTAAGTATCGGGAGTATTTTGAATTTTTCAGATCAAAGTGTAATAAAAATACATTCTTATCTAAACCAAAAAGGAGTAAACGTAAGAAAAATATAAATTCTTCAATTTATAAATTATGAACATTTCTATTTTAGGGTGTGGTTCAATTGGAACTAGACATGCAAAAAATCTTCTCAAATTAGGATATAAAGTTAATTATATATATGATCCTATAAAAGATAATTCAGAAATACTTTCAAAAAAAATTGATGGGAAAATTATTGATAATCAGGAAGAATGTATATTATTATCTGATATTGTTTTTATTTGTACTCCACCTAATACTCATACTAAATTATTGAAATTATCAATTGATAATGGTAAGCATGTTTTCTGCGAAAAACCAATAAGTAATTCAAGAAATAATTTAGTGAATATTTTAAAAAAGGCTGATAATAAAAATCTAAAAATCTCAGTCGGATATATGTTGAAATTTCACCCTGGTCTTAAAGTTATAAAAAAAATGATTGATTCTAATATAATAGGGAAAATATTGGGAGGACAAGTAAATTTTGGATACTTCCTTCCAAATTGGAGACCCAATTATGACTATAAAAAAAATTATTTCGGTAAACAATCTGATGGAGGAGGTATAATTTTTGAAGCATCTCATGAATTAGATTATGTTAGATGGATTTTTGGAGAAATAAAATCTGTAACTTCAGTATCAGCGCATATCTCAGATTTAGAAATAGAAACTGATGATTACGCTGAAATAATTCTTGAAACAAACAAGAAAAGTATCATAAATATACATTTAGATTGTTTAGAACAAAATTACAGGAGAAATTGTCATATTATTGGTACAGATGGTTCAATTGAATGGGATTTCAATGGAAAAATTAAAATAAATACACTAGAAGGTTCAGAAGAAATTACCAAAAAATTCGAACTTAATGATTTATATATAGATGAATTGAAAAGTTTTTTTTCTCAAATAGACAATAATCCTCAAAATGTAAATGATGGATGGGATGCATTGAAAACTTTAGATTTAGCGATTGCAGCAGTACATTCTTCAAGAATTGGAAAGAAAGTGTTTATAAATTAATCTGTTCCTTCTAAATTTATATGTTCATCAGAGACAGGATCTCCAGCTGATAAGTTAGATATACAGACAGTACCTAATAATTTATTGTATAAACTTGGTGATAGACCATAACCTGGTCTAATTCTTCTAATGTTTTTTTTGGTAAAAATTTCACCTTTATTTATATCTTCTACAGCATAAAGAGATCTACGAAAATTTAAATTACTTTCTTCAGATTTTTTTGTATCAAAACTACCTTTGCCAAGTGATTTAAATGTTTGATCTATTTTTAGTCTCAAGTCTCTTAATTCATTTGGCTCCATTGAGAACGCCGAATCAGGACCTTCTTCGGATCTACTTAAAGTAAAATGTTTTTCTATTACATTAGCTCCTAATGCTATAGCAGCTAAAGGGGCAGTTTCTCCCAATGTATGATCTGATAATCCAACATTACATTGAAAATTTTCTCTCAATAAATGAATGGTATTAATATTACTTTCTTCAATTGGTGTAGGATAACCACTCACACAATGAAATAGTACATAGTCCTTTATACCAAATCTTTTCACTACTTCTAAAGCTTGATAAATTTCATCATAATTGGCCATTCCTGTAGAAATTAACATAGGTTTGTTTTTTGAAGCAACATATTCTATAAGAGGTATATCAGTTATTTCAAAAGAAGCTATTTTGTAAAATGGTGTTTCTAAATCTTCTAATAAATCTACAGCAGTTTCATCAAAGGGTGTACTAATACAATCGATCCCACATTTTTTTGCATATTCAAAAAGGTCTTTATGCCATTCAAATGGTGTATGAGCCCAGTTATATAAATCCCATAAAGAGTAATTTTTCCATAGTCCTTCATTAATCTGAAAGTCTTTTTTATCCGATTTTATTGTCATCGTATCTGGTGTATATGTCTGCAGTTTTACACAATGAGCACCATTTTCAGAAGCAGCTTTTATTAAAGTTTTAGCTCTTTTAAATGATCCATTATGGTTACCTGAAATTTCTGCAATAATATATGGTTCTGTTACGTCAAACATGATTCTCTATTTCTTTTATTGTCATTTTTGGATTTATCGTACCATTATACAGAGGATGATTCTGTAATAATACGTCTTGAATTTTATACATATCTCCTGACTTAATACCATGGAAAGTTTTATTAAATTTATCTAAAGAATTTGTTTCGTCTTTTTGTTTAGATTTTTTTAAATCAGTATCTATTACGTTAAAATGAATTTTATAATTTCCACCATAAATAAATTTAAAAATTAAATTAGCTCTCGTTTCATGGTAGTCACTAGTAATAATAATGAGCTTTTTGTTCAGAAAAATATTTTCAAAACTATAACGAGAAAAAAAAGCATCCCCAACAGTATCTCTGGATAAAAAATCGGATAAAATTTTTTCCTTTGGTACTTTTAATTTTTTTATTAAATAATTCGCCATAGCTTGAGAAATAGGAAGATTATTATCATCTCTATAAGCCCATCCCATTGTAATAAGCTTTGGGATACAATTTTGTTTATTCCAAATTTTAAATGCTAAATTTGCTCGATTTTCTGATTCTAAATTTAAATTTGATTGATTATCCATCAAATTAGACAAAACAATTATAGCGTCATATTTATTCATTTTTTTGGTTTCTAAATCTTGTTATAGCTTTAGATATCTTCATATAAATATTATTAGTAAATTTATTTATTTTTAATTTCTTTACTCTATTAATAATCTCAATATTATTATGTTATAAGATTAGAATAAACTATAAATATTAAATTTTTAAGAAAATTATCTATTGAATAAAGTAGCTATAATACAAGCACGAATGGGATCAGAAAGATTACCAGGGAAAGTTTTAAAAAAAATTGGAAATGATACAGTACTTGGTCATGTAATTAATAGAGTTAAGAAAATTAAAAATATAGACAATATAGTTGTAGCTACAACCAAACTGAAAACTGACAATAAAATTGAAGAATATTGCACGAAATCAAATGTTAAATTTTTTCGAGGAGACAATAAAAATGTACTAAAAAGATATTACGATACTGCAAAGTATTTTTCAGCAGATATCATTATTAGAATCACGGCTGATTGTCCCTTAATAGACCCAGAATTATGCTACAAAACAATAAAACCTATACTTAATAATTATTATGATTATACTTCAAATATACACCCTCCAAGTTTCCCTGACGGAATGGATATAGAAGCATTAACTTTCAAAACCCTAAAAAAAACTTTTTATGAATCTACAAAAAATCATCAAAAAGAACATGTTACTCCATATATATATGAAAATCCGACCAAATTCAAAATATTTAATTATGAATCTACAATTGATTTGTCAAAATTTAGATTCGTAATAGATAATGAAGAAGATTATAAATTTATGCAAAAAATTCATAAATTATTAGGTAAATATTTTTATGATATAAGCTATAAAGAAATGGTTAAATATAAACTTACAAATAAAAATTTAATAAATGTAAACCTATCAGGAAAAAGAAACGAAAGTTATAACCCAAATTAAAAATAAACAATCATGGAAATTAAACTAAAATTAATTGATGACACTTATGTAAAAAATGAGTATCTAGACTGGCTTAATGATTATGAAGTCGTTAAATATACTGAACTAAGATTTGAAAAACATACTATTGAAAAAATCAAAAAATACGTAAAAAGTGTGACTAACTCAGAAAATGAATTCTTATATGGTATTTTCCATCATATTAAAAAACAATCCAAATTCATCCATATAGGAAACATAAAGATAGGCCCTATAAAACCAGAACATAATTCAACAGAAATAGGTTATATAATCGGGAATAAATCATACTGGGGGAAAGGTGTTATGACTGAATCAATCAGATTAGCTACATTGATATGTGAGAATAAGTATAATTTAAATAAAATCAATGCAGGAGTATATGAAAATAATATAGGGTCAATTAGGGCACTTGAAAAAAATAATTTTATTGAAGAAGGCACTTTAAAATCTCAAGTTATTTTTGAAAATAAACGTATCAATATAAAATTATTTGGCAAAAAAATATGAACCCTAATAAAGAATCAAAGGTTCCTAAATCTTTAAAAATTTATAAAAAAGCCCAAAAATTAATCCCTGGAAACACACAATTAATCAGTAGAAGATCAAATCAATTTGCGCATGGTCATAGCCCTATTTATGGGCATAGTTCTAAAGGATCATATTTTACAGATATAGATGGTAATGTTTTTTTAGATTGGGTTAATGCATTCACAGCTATAATACTTGGCCATCGAGATAACAATGTAGATACTGCAGTAAAAAAACAAATTGATAATGGTAGTATTTTTACTATTAACAGTCCTCTTGAAATAGAACTAGCAGAATTACTTTGTGAAGTAATCCCTAGTTCTCAAATGGTGAAATATACTAAAGGAGGAGGAGAAGCATGTGCTCTAGCAATAAGAATAGCTAGAGGAGTTACTAATAAAGATAAAATTTTATTTAGTGGATATCACGGATGGCATGATTGGTACCAATCTGCAAATTTTTTATCAAATCCTAATGATGGAGAATATCCTTTTGCTGGTATAGAACCCATAGGAGTACCAAAAGTACTTAAAGGAACTTCTATACCATTTTCTTATGGTGATATTAGTAATTTAGAAAAATTAATAAATGAAAATAAAAATGAAATTGCAGCAATAATTATGGAACCAATGCGTTCAGATTACCCTCCTAATAATTATCTACAGAAAATAAGAAAAATTTCAAAAGATAACAATATTATATTAATTTTTGACGAAGTAACCTCTGGCTGGAGAATATCTGTAGGAGGAGCACAAAAAGCTTTAGGTGTAACACCAGATATGTCAATTTTTTCAAAAGCTATGTCTAATGGATATCCTATGGGAGCAGTAGTAGGATCAAATGATGTAATGGAACCTGCATCAAGAATGTTTGTTTCAAGTTCTTATTGGAGCGATAACATTGGAATAAGCGCAACAATTTCAACTATAAATACACTACTATCTCAAAATTCAGAAATTTGGTTTAAAGATTTTGGTAAAGAATTCAAAAGTACAATATCAAAAATATGTGAAGATTCAGGAATAGCAATACAGTGTAAAGGTGCAGAATCATCACCGTATATTTCATTCGACTCAATTGATGAATATGACACTAAAACAATAAAAACTTTATGTATCCAGGAAATGGCAAAAAGAGGTATACACACCAACTTAACTTTTCATCCTAGTATGACACATACCATAAAAGATATAAATAAAACTGCCGACGCATTATATGAAAGCCTAAAAATAGTAAAAGAAGCTATGGAATCGAATATTGAAAACTTTTTAGATTCCCCAATTTCTGAAGATCCTTTTAAGAGATTAGTTAAATAAAACTATTTTCTATAAAAGGATAGAACTTTAATCAAAGCATCCACAACAGATTGTATATCTGATTCGAGCATATCTGGCCATATAGGTAAAGTAAGTATTCTTTGGTATGTATCGTTAGTAACAGGAAAGTTTGATTTATCATAACCTAAATCAGAAAAAATCTTTAAATTATAAAGGGGTATATAATGTACATTTACGCCTATATTTTCTGCTCTTAAAGCTCGGAAAATAATAGAGCGATCAACAGAAAATCTTTCTAAATCTAATTTAACTACATAAATATGATGTGCATGTTTATTTTTCTCTATGGTTTTCAAAGAAGATAGACCTTCGATATCTTGTATAGCTAAATCATATTTTTCGGCTATTTTTTTTCTTAGATCTATTTTTTCCCCAATCGATTTAATTTGTGATAAACCAAGTGATGCATGTAGGTCTGAAAGTCTGTAATTAAAACCTAATTCATCAATATCATATTCCCAAGTTAAATTATCATCTCGTTTATTAAAATCTAACGATATTCCATGGTTTCGTATTTTTTTTATTTTATTATAGATGCTTAGATCATTGGTAGAAACAGCACCACCTTCAGCTGTGGTTATACCTTTGACAGGATGAAAACTAAAAGTAGTAGCATCAGCTACATTTCCACTTTTATTTTTTTTTTGTAATGCTCCAAAAGAATGAGCAGCATCAGCAAATATATATATTTTTTTATTATGTAAATTTCTAATATTATTTATTTCTTCATAATCTGCCATTTGTCCAGCATAATCGACACCAACAATTAATTTAGTTCTTGAAGAAATTTTTCTTTCAATGTCTTTTGGATCAATTAAGAGTGTTTCGGGATCTATTTCTGTAAAAACAGGTCTAGAACCACAAAATAATACTGAAGTAGCAGTAGAAGCAAATGTGATAGAAGGAATAATGACTTCATCATCTTCTCCTAAACCAATAGATTTGTACAATGCATGTAAAGCAGCAGTTCCACTACTTAAAGAAACTACATACTCAGAATCACAATATTCTGAAATTTTATCTTCGAATTCTTCAACTGCAGGACCAGAAGTTAAGAAATCAGATCTTAAAGTATTTTCAACACTTCTTATGTCATTTTCTGATATTGATTGTTTCCCATATTGTAGAAAAGAACTCCTTACAGGAATTCCTCCATCTATAGCAAGTTTATGAATTTTCATCTGAATTTAGTAATTCTTCTATTTGATTGATATCTAACTCTAATAAACTATTCTCAGAAGTGTATGTAAAATCCTCTTTAATTTTTTTACCATTTTTATGCCTATAATAACCCCATGTATGATAGGAAGGTTCTATAACAAAATGATCTTTATACTCGAAAACTTGTCTAGTTTCATCCGAACTTATTAATGTTTCATGCAATTTTTCACCAGGTCTGATACCTATAGTTTTCAATTTCGATTTTGGGGCAATAGCTTTTGCCACATCTGTTATTTTAGTTGAAGGAATTTTAGGGATAAAAAGTTCTCCTCCTTTCATATTTTCTAAACACATAATTACAAACCTAACACCTTGATCTAATGTAATCCAAAATCTAGTCATACGTTGATCAGTAATAGTTATTTCACCTTTTTGTTTTTGTTCTTTAAAAATAGGCACTACACTACCTCTACTTCCAACCACATTTCCATATCTACAACAAGAAAAAATTGATTGTCTATCTCCTGAATATGCATTAGCTTGAATAGTTAATTTTTCAGCGACTAATTTAGTGGCCCCATATAAATTAATAGGATTTACAGCCTTATCTGTAGATAAACAAATAACTCGGCTAACACCTGAATCAATAGCCGATTCTATTACATTTTTGGTTCCCATAATATTTGTTTGTACAGCCTCAAATGGATCGGCCTCTGTGGCAGGAACTTGTTTTAATGCAGCGGCATGGACAACAATATCTACTCCATTAAAAGCTCTCTTAAGTCTATCAACATCTCTTACATCACCTAAAAAGTATCTCATTGGAGAATTTCCTCCATCGGGAAATTTCTTTTTCATTTCACTTTGTTTCAATTCATCTCTACTAAATATTGCCAATCTACGAGGATTATATTCATTCAAAATAATTTCCGTAAATTTCTTACCAAAAGATCCAGTACCACCTGTAACTAATATTGATGAATTTTTCCAATCTATTTTATTTACTTTCATAGCTTATAGCCTTGTTAATAAAGTTTAACTTTTATGTATGATTATCACTTGCATACCATAGTTATCACTTGCATACTTTGTTTAAGTTACTAATATTATGAATTAAATTTTCCAAGAAAATATATAGATTTCTGAGGTTTTTTAAATGGATGAATACAAAGATGTGATTTTAAGTGGATTAGAAGAGTGTTATGAAGGGATTTGGAACAAAGTAGAGGATCTTACATCGGAAGAATTAAGATGGATCCCATCTGAAAGCTCCAATGATATCCAATGGAATATTTGGCATATAGCTAGAGTAGAAGATAGATGGATCAATCAAAGAATGAAAAATTCTCAAGAATTGTGGATTAAAAATAACTGGTATAAACATTTCAATCTTGAAAAAATTGATCATGGTAATGGAGATTCAATAATAAAAGTTAGGGAAATGCCAAACATGGAAATCTCAGACCTGAAAAATTATTTTGAAGAAGTAAGAAAAATTACAATTGATTATATTTCCAACATTACTTCAAAAGAATTAAACCACATATATATTGCAAAAAACAGATCACAATCAGGTATTTGGATTTTAGGACATCTACTTGTAGAAGAAAGTCAACACTTAGGTCAAATTGCTTTTATCAGAGGTATGATGAAAGGTATAAATATTTAAAAATTAGAGGTTAAATTTATGAAGAAAAATAGTAATGTTATACTTATAATGTCTGACGACTTAGGATACGAAGCTCTCGGATGTAATGGTGGAACTTCATATAAAACTCCAGCTCTTGATAATTTAGCAGAATCTGGTGCAAGATTTGATTCAGCACATGTTCAACCATTATGCACACCTACCAGAATACAATTAATGACTGGAAAATATAATTTTAGAAATTATGTTGGTTTTGGATTAATGGATCCTAATGAAGTAACTTTTGGGCATATTTTTAAAAATGAAGGTTACAAAACATGTATCGCAGGAAAATGGCAATTATATTCTTATGCTCCTTTAGATGAATCACCAGAATTGAGAAATAAAGGACAAAAAATTGAAGATGCGGGATTTGATGAATATAGTGTGTGGCATGCACATCACACAGAGGACAAAGGTTCAAGATATAAAGACCCGGTAATATATCAAAATGGTAATTATTTAAATAACACCGAAAATAAATACGGTGATGATATTTTTTGTGATTACATTCTAGATTTTGCTGAAAGAAATAAATCTGAACCATTTTTCGCATATTTTCCTATGGCATTAACACATCGACCGTTCGAACCAACACCAGATAGTCCAGAATGGGAAGAGTTTGAATCTTACACTAATTCTGAAAATTCTCGTAAAGGAAGAACTTTTGATACCGTCGAAGGTTGGGACGATAACCCAAAATTTTATAAAGATATGGTCGAATACCATGACAAAATAATAGGGCGATTAATTGATGGATTAGAAGATATGGGTTTAAGAGAAGACACATTAGTAATTTATGTTGGTGATAATGGATCCCCTATTGAAGTTTGTTCAATAATGCATAATCATGATGAAGTTTGTGGTGGTAAAGGTCTAACTAAAGATAGAGGAACACATGTACCTTTGATTTGTAATCAACCAGGAAAAATAGACAGATCAGTAATATATGATCTAGTAGATTCAACTGATTTTTTACCAACAATTTTAGAAGCGGCTGGAATTAACCCTCCAAAAGATTACATCATTGACGGAAAGTCTTTTTATCCTCAATTATTAGGTGAAAATGGAACCCCAAGAGATTGGATTTTTTTTCATTTTGATCCTCTTAGCCCTAGGTCTATTATTTCAGGATCACCTGCAGCATCAAAACCACTTATAAGGTTCGTTAGAGAAAAAAGATGGAAACTATATGATGATGGTAGATTATATGATCTCAAAGAAGACCCGGATGAAGATATACCTTTATTATCCTCTGGTGATACTGATAACTCAAAAAACATTAGAAGAAAACTAGAAAAAGTTTTAGATACAATGAAGTAATTATTTATTCGAAGTTAAACTAAAAAGCACCCAAAATTTCTTTGAGTGCTTTTTAGTTTAACTATTCGTTTTTATTTTTTTACTCTTCCCCTTCATCGTCTTCACCTTCGTCATCGTCACCAGGCATTTCTCCAAAAGCTTGGAACTTAGCAAAGTCCAACGGTCCTGAAGACTCTAATTCTTCAGCAGCTGTCATAGCATCTGTAATTAGAGTAAGAACATCTGATTCTGCCTCTCTAGCAAGATCAGCAATTTCTCTTTCAACCTGTCCTAATTCTTTTTGAAGCTCTTTCTTTTGATCATAAGCATTTTCTAGAGTCAGAAACAATCCATCAAGTTGAGACTCAAGATCACGAACCTCGTTTTCTATCGGAGTGATTGCATCTTCAAACATTGTTTCACGTTGATCTTCCAGATCTCTATAAACCAAATCGAAATTTCTTCTTCTTTCATCAAGATCACGGAACTGAACTTGTAAAGCCTCTATCTTGACCTCAAATTCTTGTTGAGCTGCATATCTTTGGTCTTCAAGAGCATTACGTTTATCATTCATACCAAACATACGTTGTTCAAGATCAATTATTTCTTGAGGTTTCTTATTGAATTCATCTTCAATAGTTCTACGTTCAACGTCAGCTTGTCCCCAAATTAATTTTTCTTGCTGTCTTCTTTCTTTTTCAAGTACTTTTTGACTAGCTTCAACATCCTGACGTACAGTTACTTCGAGTTGTTCTCGTTGTTGATCCCAATCTCTCCATAAACTTTGCATCTGTTCTTGTAGATTTTTCTGTTCTCTCTGAATAGCAGCCTCCGATGTAGGTAATCCTCCAGACTCTGCTGTTCCACCAGAAAGCAAAACATCTTTCTCTGCTTTTTTTGCAGCCAATTGTTCAGTTAGATTACTCTTACTTGCTACTAAATTATCGTATTCAGGATTATTTACCTGACCTTGATTTCGAATATGTGCTTCATATTCAGTTTGCTTAGCACTCTTTGCAAGAGATAGTTCAGCGTACAATTGATCCGCTTCTGTATAGGCTGGATTCTGTATTTGAGCTGCATCATTTGCTGGATCAGGAATAAATACAGGAATTTCTGCTATAGCGGCCTCTTGATTTGCAAGTGCTGCACCTGCTGCTCCAACTTCCTCTGTTAATCTTAACAAAGTTGTAGTCCATTCAGGATCTTGTATTAATTTTTTATCCTCAGGAAAAGCTGTAATCTCACTATCTAAACTAACTAAAGAAGCTTCTAGTGCTTTAATCTCACCATCAACAAGCGAAGTGTCAACAGCAGTAATAGTTACTTCAGTCAAATTCTGAGACCATTCAGCATATTCCTTTTCTTGTTCAGCTAATCTGGCTGTTATCTCAGCTCTTCTTTCTGCATCTCTAGCAGCCTGTTCAGGATTACCTTTCCTGTTTCTCTTCTGCTCTAGATCTCTCCTCTGATCTTCCAAAACTTGTTTTTCAGGATTTGGAACCTGCCAATTAGGTTCATCTATTAAATGTGCATTATAGGCATCAGAACCTGGCGCTCCCAAAGAACCATCAGTAAGTTTAGCGGTCCACTCAGGGCTAGTTGCTGTTGGTGCTAATTCTTGAATTTGTGCATTGATCGCGTCAATTTGCAAAGTTAAACTTTCAACTGTTTCTCCATCATTAGCATCATCTGGACCCATTCTTGCAAGTTCTTTCTTCTCACGATCAATATTTTGTTGAATATTATCAAGTCTTCGTTGTAAATTTAAATTTTCTCTATGGGCATTAAGTTGCTCTTGACGATCCTGAAGCCCCCATTGTTTATTTTTAACTTCAGCTTCACCTGCTCGCATTACTTTGTCAAAAGTTTTATGCAAACCCTGCATCTTTTCTTCAAATTCCTCATGCATTCTCATCATCTGCTCTTCAGCTCTGTAATTTATTTCATCAAATTTTTGCATCATTTCAGGTGGAGGTCCATCCCCTCGGCTTCTATGAAATTCTTCAAAGCCATTTTGAATTTCACGTTCCTCCATTTCCATAGCTCTCCATTGTTCCTCAAAGCCTTGCTCCATCTGTCGTCTCTCAACTTCTTGAAGATTCCTCATTTGGTCTTCTAATGGTCGGAATTCATCCTCTAATGCTCTTTCTTGCATTCTAGTATCTCGAAACATAGATTCCATCTCATCCATTTTTTGACCTTCGGTCTCTTCCATTGTCCTAAAAAGTTCGTCTCTTTCACGCTCTAGATCTCTAATCTGTTTCTCGATGGGATCAATAGTTTCATCGTCTATTAGACTTATCTGATCTAGAAGTGGATCAATTCTTTCGGCTCTGATTCTTTCGACTTCTTGTTGTTTTTCTATAATATCTGTAACTTGCTCTGTGTCGATTATTCCACAAGACATCGCAGTCAAAAGCGAAAGTGAAACTACTGATAGAGCAATCTTTTTAATTTTGGTAATAAAATGAACCATTATCTTTTCCTGTTAATATAGTTTTTTATCAAAATTTCAAGTTAGTTAAAAAAAATTCAACTATTATGTAACATTATCTCATAATTAATAATATTTGTGCTAATACACATTAAATTTTTGTAATTTTTTTTAATTCTGCAAGTCATAATCCAAACCTAATTCATTTTTTATTGACTCAAACCAATTAATTACCTCAAAGTGATATGGAATACCTTCTTTCATTCTTTTATTAACTTCATTATGTTCTGGAAGGCCTGGATAAATAACCTTATCTTGGCCTGGCGCAGGAGGAGTTTCAACCAAGCCTCTCAACATATCATCCATATTTTTCTTAAAATTTGTAACCTCAGAAAAAGCATCTATCCTAATTGCTTGTACAAAATGAGACATTATTCCACGAGGATGTGATGGCATTAAAAATCCTGCAGTCATACCCGATAAAATATCGCATAATATTTCTGCCACTGCAGCAAAACCATAACCTTTATGTGAACTTTGCTCTCTAGTACCTCCCATTGGAAGCATCATTTGTTGACCTAAATCGTTGGAATTTTCTGGTAATAACATCTCTTTCATTATAGGTGTTCCATCTGAATCTGAAATCCAGCCTGGTTCAATAGGAGCATTAACACGTGATGCTAAACTCAATTTATTTCCTGCCACTTGAGTTGTTGCGACATCAAATACGAAATCAGGCATATCTCCTGCAGGAACTGCATAAGACCAAGGATTAGTCGCAAATCTCATTTTAGAAGCAAAAGTTGGAACCATACTCATTGCATTACCAGCTGTAATGCATAAACCGATCATATCGTTTTTAATTGGCATCATAGAATAATAAGCCAACATACCTATATGTCTAGAATTATGAACAACTACTGTACCCGTACCATGTTTCTCAGATTTCTCAATTGCCAAATCCATAGCTTTGGGTAATACATGTAATCCTAATGCTTCATCTCCATCAATATTTGCAGTAACATCTGTTTCACGAGTTATAGAAATATTAGGGTTAGGATTCATATCATCACTACCATAATCACTTACATATTTTCTTAGCATGTTTGAAACTCCATGTGTTTCACATCCTCGCAAGTCACTTGTAAGTAAAACTTTTGTAGATAATTCTGCGTCTTGATTAGATAAACCCATTTTTTTAAAAATCTGAGTAGTAGCTTCAGATATATTTTCAAATTTTATATAAACTCTATCTTTTTCAGGTACCAAAAATCTTTCTAGCATTTTTATACTTTCTATTAAATTGTTATTTGATTGTTATCTTTAGAAGATACCATTATTTATATAATTTACAAATCAAAATGAATAACGAATTAATTTATCCATCAAAATCTATAAAACCGATAATGAAAAGTTTTTCCAACTTCCCTCCTCCTGTAAATTGGAGGGTGGAAAATTATTATTCTAATTTTGAATTCATAATCTTACTTGATGATGATAGAAGAATTACTATTCAAAAAGACCCAGATCCTAGATCTAATCCAATAGATGGAAATATCAATATTATCGAATTCTTATTTAATTATCCGATTGCAATGGATAGTAATGGGAATAACTTAGATTGGGTACATAGATTCGCAGATAGAATTAATTGGATTATTCCATCTGGTAAGGTTTTAGTCGATAATGATAAAGATATAGCCCCAAATGGTGTCATATGGTTAAAAAATTCTATCAACCTAAATGGTGGAATCAGTAACGGTTGGCTTAGAGAACAATTTATTTCTTACCTAAAATCTATGCAATTTATAAGCAATTACCATAATGCGGAACCAAATAGTCCTTTAATGAATGGAAAATGGATTTAATTTCACCATAAAACCAAAGAATCTAAAAATAAATTTTTAAGGTCATTTTTTTCAGCTATTTTAGGTGAAAGCTTTGTAACTCTATGTTGAGGTAAAGTACCTTCAACTAATTTCGGGATATCTTCCTTTCCATAACCTACAGCAGATAAACCATTTGGCATACCGGTATCTTGTATAATTTGTACCAGTATTTTAGGTAATAATTCTGATGGATCTATAGAGTCAAAATTTTCATTAGAACCTAAAATTTTTGCCACTTTTATATGTCTTTCAGGATTTGTTTCGTATGTGTATTTAAACACTGCAGGAGCGTTTAAAATAACTGAAAGACCATGTGGTATGATTGGTTTATCTTGGTAGTATCCATTTGGTTTGTACTCTTTTACTCCTCCTGATACCGGATATGACATCCCGTGAGGGAGGTGAACACCTGCATTTCCAAAACCTATCCCAGCATAAGTAGCTGCTAACATCATATTGCTTTTTGAAATAATATCATCTGGATTATTTACAGCACTAATAAAATTATCACCAACTATTTTTAATGCTTCCAAAGCCCAAACATCACTTATTGGATTAGATCCCTGATAAGCTGGTCTATACTCAGGAGATTCTGGAGCTTGGCGTTTGTTATAACTTAATGCTGTATAAGATTCTATCCCATGACATAAAACATCAAATCCTGAGCATGCAACAACCTCCTTAGGAAGAGTAAGAACATTATCAGGATCTATAAGGGCAATATCTGGTCTAAGATATTTATTAGCAATACCTGTCTTAGCTCCTAAAGGCTTATAATCAAAAATAGAAACACCACTTACTTCACTTCCTGTTCCAGAGGTAGTAGGAATTGCAATTAAGGGATTTACTGGGCCTGGTACAGGTTTACCTAGTCCGATAGGAGCATTAACATAATCTAAAAAATCATCATGATATTTTGTATATAAGTTTGCAGCTTTAGCCGTATCCATACTTGAACCGCCACCAATAGCAAGGAAACCATCAAAACCCCCTTTTCTAGAGAATTCTATTACATCCATAAATGATTCATTGGTCGGTTCTATTTCAACATCAGAATATATCTCGTAGCTTATTTTAGATTTACTTAATTCATCAATAACAAATTGTGAAACAGGCAAATCAATAACATTACGGTCTGTAATAATTAATAATTTATTTATAGACAATCGATTGATTTCATATAAAATCTCTCGTGTTACACCTGAACCAAATTTAATTGAAGAGGTGTCTATATTAAAAGCAGTTTCTAACATTTTTATCTTTGTTTAAAATAATAGTCTTATTATCATACTATGATAGTCAGATAATAATTAATACATAACTTATAAGAATGAAAAAAATAAATTTACAATATGAAATAAAAATTGATAAATCTATAAATGAAGTTGAAAATAAAATTTTAGATTTGAATAATTTTTTATCAGAATTTGAAAATATCGAATATTACAAATTAAATAAAAATGATTTCAATTATGTTAAAACAAAAATTAAATTCGGTCCTATTTCTACAAATACAAATATAAAATTTTTATTTAATTCAAATAATAGGTATTCCTATAGAATTTCGGGTGAAGCTGATAGTAAGATGTGGAAAATAAAAGGAAATAGTGAAATAGGATTAGAGAAATTTTTAAATAATAGTACATTAATAAAAATTTCTGTAATTTTTACTACAGAAGGATTACTAAAAAAATTAAACGAAAATTTATTTATAGATTATATAAAATCCTCTATTCAATCTTACGTCAATAAATTTTAAAGTAGGTCAAAAATGAAATTAGTTCAGTTTGTTATTCCAGAAAAAGGAAGAAGATTAGGTAGTTTAGAACAAGATATCATTATAGATATAACTTCTCAAAATAATAAAATTTCAAGTGTTTATGAGGCTTTCATTGAGTCTAAGAAAATAAATTCGTCAATTGATGATTATTTGAACAATTCTATAAACAAAAATTGTCATAAATATAATTTTTTTGACTTACATACAAACGAATATGGGTCAAAATCGCCATATCTTCTTCCTTCTTTTGATAGAAATGATCCAAATAGATTGTTAATTAGTGGAACTGGCTTGACCCACTTAGGCAGCATGAAATCTAGGGACTCTATGCATACCGAAGAGAAATCAAATAAATCTATCCCTTTAACTGATTCAGCCAAAATGTTTCAGATGGGTCTAGAAGGTGGAAAACCTATAAAAAATGAAAGAGGAATTTCACCTGAATGGTTTTACAAAGGCAATGGAAATATATTAAAAGGACATAGACAAAATTTAGATATACCATCATTCGCACTTGATGGAGGAGAAGAACCAGAAATTGCAGCATGTTACATAATAGATCAAGATGGAAATCCATGTAGGATTGGATTTACTATAGGAAACGAGTGGTCTGATCATGAAACTGAAAAAATTAATTACCTTTACCTAGCTCCATCAAAATTAAGACAATGTTCTATCGGTCCAGAACTTATTACAAATCTAGAATTTAAGGACCTTAAAATTTCTTGTGAAATATATCGAGATGATAAAAATTTATATAAAAGTGGAGATATACTTTCAGGAGAGAATAATATGTCACATTCACTAGGTAATTGTGAGGATCATCACTTTAAATATCCTCAACATCGTATTCCTGGAGATTCACACATACATTTTTTCGGAACAAGTAAACTCTCTTTTACAGAAAGAGATTGGAATTTTCAAGATGGTGACCAAATAAAAATTTCAAGTGATAAATTTACTGCTCCTCTGATTAATGGAGTAGCAAAAAAAGATACCAAACAAAATCCAATTGAAATTACAAAAGCATAACTTTACACGGATACGTTGAATTACACGGATACGTATCCTTTACACTTTACCGTGTAATATACACGAAAACTTATAATTTACTAAATTACAATGGTGGATGCATATTAGTAAATTTGGTGAATCTTTCATATGCACACCCTATACGTATAAGTGTAGGTTCTGCCAAGAGATGACCTATAAACTGTATGCTTAGAGGCAATCCCTTTTTATTAATACCTGAAGGCAAAGAAATTGTTGGTAATCCCGCATAATCAGTAGGAACAGTAAATCTACTTAGCCAAGGATCTCTTTTAGGTGAACTGTAAAGTTCTGCAGGAGTTACTGGATATGCAGATCTAGCTGTAGAAGGACAAGCAATTACATCTACATCTTTCATTAAATAATTTATCTCTCCAGTACATTTATTTCTTAAAAAGTTTGCTTCAGAATATTCTTTGGCAGTATGATTCATACCTTTTTCGAGCCAATTACGAAAAAAAGGTCCATATTCTTTAGATCTTGAAGGGAATGTCTTAGAATGTACTGCTGCAGCCTCTGAAGAACAAATAACTGCCCAAGATTCAACATATTCTCTTAAATTTTTTGGCATATTTATATTAACTATTTCTGCTCCATTTTGTTCTAAAATTTTAATTCCACTATGTACTGATTCCGCAAATTCTGTCTCCATATCTTCAAATGTATATTTTTCGTCGTATCCTATTTTCATACCATCAATATCATATTCAGATTCCGATAACATATCAGGAACTTTAGAATAGAGTGAAGTTTTATCCATAGGATCATAACCTGAAATCACTTGTAGCATAATAGCTGCGTCTTTTGTGGTACGTGTCATGGGTCCTACGTGATCTAAAGAAGGGGCTAAATCCATAACACCATATCTACTTACTCTTCCCCATGTTGGTTTTATACCTACAATTCCACATACTGCTGAAGGGTGTCTTATAGAACCTCCTGTATCTGTTCCTATAGTTCCAAAAGCTAATCCAGATGCAGTAGCAGCCCCAGATCCACTTGAAGAAACTCCTGACCAATGCCCTTCTTTCCAAGGGTTTTGAGGTATTTGAAACTCTGGATTATAATAAGATATAGCTCCTTCAGTTAAGTTTAATTTCCCTAAAATTACTGCCCCAGCTTTATAAAAAGATTCTATAATAGTTGCATTATAATCAGGTATATTATTTTTATAAACCGAGGTCCCTCCCATAGTCCTTATCCCCTTAGTAAAACACAAATCTTTGACAGCAATAGGTACTCCATGAAGAGGTCCACGATACTTTCCTTGAAGAATTTCTTTATCTAATTTTTTAGCTCTGTTTATAGCTTCTTCAGACATCAATGTCGCATAAGAATTTAAATAATTATCTAATTTTTTTATTCTTTCTAATTGATATAAAACTATTTCTAGACTTGAAATTTCTTTTGAACGTAATAATTTTGAAATTTCATCAATCGATTTATAATGGATGTCTTCCATAATGACATTACCTCTAAGATCAATAATAATTATTTATGAAATTATAACTTTATGAAACTATAACATAGATTAATATGATTAAAAGAAAATACGGAAAAAATAAAGAATTGTTATCAATTGTGGGTTTAGGAGGAATTTCTGTAAAGGGTGAAGGTCAGAATAAAGCAAACGACATAGTTTCAAATGCATACGATAAAGGGGTAAATTATTTCGATGTCGCACCTGGATATGGTGATGCACAAGAGTTATTTGGGAAAGCATTAATCTCTTTTAGAAAAAATATCTTTTTAGCTTGTAAAACCGCTAAACGTGACAAAAAAGAATCACTTGAGGATCTTGAAAATTCTTTACGACTATTAAAAACTGATTATTTTGATCTATATCAATTACATGGAATGAAAACAAAAGAAGATTTCGAAAAAGTTATCACTCCCGGAGGTGCAATGGAAACTCTTATAAAAGCCAAAAAAGAGGGTAAAGTTAAAAATTTAGGATTTTCTTGTCATTCTATTGAAGTAGCAAAATTACTAATAAATCATTATGATTTTGATTCAATTCTTTTCCCAGTTAATTGGGCCCTAATATTGAAGAATGATTTTGGTCCAGAAATTATTAGTATATGTAAAGAAAAAAATATTTCTATCCTAGCTTTAAAAGCAATGGCAAATAAAATGTGGGATAACAATATTAGAGGAAAATATCAAAATTGCTGGTATGAACCTTTAGATGATGATGAAATGATTAAGCTTTCAATAAGATTTACTTTATCACAACCTATAGTATCTTTTTTACCTCCTGGAAATCCTGATTTATTCTTAAAAGGCCTGGAGTACGCAGAGAAATTTCAACCAATCACTGAAGAAGAATTAAATTTACTCACAATTAAAGCCAAAAATACAAATACTATAGGTTCTAAAACAGAAGTTTTTATATAAGTCTAAAATTCTTGGTATGGTTCTGACTCTACTTGTTTAAAATCTCCAGCTGGATACTTAAGTATATTCTTTTCAATTAAATCAGTTCCCCATCCCGGTTTATCAGAAATTGTTACGTAACCTTTCGAAATATTAGGTGGATCAGATAATAATAGATTATATCTTTCTAAAAATGAAACAAAAATTTCCTGCATGAATATGTTTGGTATGCTCATACCTAAATGAATACTAGCTATGGTAGATATAGGTCCATTTGAATTATGAGGGGCTATACTTGAATAATATGTTTCTGCTGCAAAAGATATTTTCCTCAATTCCGAGAATCCTCCTGCATGACATATATCAGGTTGTAAAATCGGAATAACACCACTCTCGATTATAGGTCTGAATTCCCATCTGTTATACAATTGCTCACCTGTAGAAATAGGTATCTCTGAAGACTTGGCAAATTCAATCATAGGTTTGCTATTATCATAAAGTATAGGTTCTTCTAACCAAGCTATATTATATGGTCTTAATTCTTTTTCTACTCTCATAGCACTCCATGTGTTCAGCCTAGCTCTAATATCAACTCCAATTTCAACTAAATCACC
>Ga0310344_10000861_pt1 | contig 23736 bp, 25 predicted proteins | sample HC15DNA20200_MG_FD_203801 | JGI IMG/M metagenome (GOLD analysis project Ga0310344, IMG submission 203801) | Marine microbial communities from station ALOHA, North Pacific Subtropical Gyre - HC15-DNA-20-200_MG | ecosystem: Environmental > Aquatic > Marine > Oceanic | place: Pacific Ocean: North...
ATTTGCACAAGATACAAGGCACAAAAACCAGTAGGAACTGGACGTTATGCCTCAGGTCAGAGACGTTGTCAAATTTGTGAGATTTTTATAAAATGGGAAGGATTATGGTGTCCATGCTGTGGCTACCGATTACGAACCAAACCAAGAAATCTGAAATACAAGGCAAAACTTCGAGCACGAGTAGAAGCAGAAGCTGAATCACAAAAAGTTCAACCACAGACTATTGAAATTGCATCAATTAGTGGTACTGAAGCATTTGAAGGTGATTTTGTCAAAAATACACTTACAACTGCAGTAAATGATGGTTGGACTAAAACAAAGACAGTTGAAGAACTAAGGAAAGCAAAAGCACAGGGAATGACAATCAAAAAAGCCAAAGAACTTGTGAAAGCTGCATTTGACTCAAAGAGCGAACCGATAGCAATAAAGGCATAATCAATCAAAACTTTTTGTTGTCTGGTGGATACACTAAGAAATTAGTGGATATTAATGAACGATCATTTCTAGTTCAAATACTAAATTATGATAATGGGAATTTTGTCTCAGTCACTGAAGGTTCACAAAATATTGGTGGTATGATAGTTTCAATTAATTCAGGGCCTGTACCATCAACATCCACAATAATACCACCAAAATCAGAGGCATTGTTTCTAAAATTAGTCTCAGAAAAGATTGCATATGTAAGACAAGGGATGTGTTTTGTCACAGGAAATTTTGAAAAAGCACTAGAAAAAGAAACAACAAAACAATTAATGGACATAATCTTGGAGGAAACAAAATAATGACAAATGATCTTCGTACTTTTCTAAATAAGATAAAAAAGACTAATGACTTAAAAACAATCAAAAAATCAATATCTCTAAAATATGAGATTGCGTCAATAACTGAGAAATTTGAAGACTCGAATGCACTATTATTTACAAATGTTAAAGGTCGAAAATTTCCTGTCGTTTCAAATCTAATTGGAACCAGAGCTAGATTTGCTCAAGCTATAGATGCCAAACCATCTACCATTCATCAAAAAATGGTTAAGGCTATCAGTGCTTCAAAAAAACCAAAAATTACTTCAACTGCCAAATTCTTTGAAAATAGTTCAAAAAATATTTCTATTCTTCCAATTGCAACTCACTTTCTAAATGAGTCTGGACCTTTTATCACATCATCTATACTTCATACAAAAAATAAAGAAAAAAACTACCAAAATTCTTCTGTTCATAGGTTGATGCCAATTGACAAGAAATCATTTTCGATTCGAATGGTCGAAGGACGAGATTTGCACAAGTCTTTCATGTATGCAAAACAGCATGGTGAGGATCTTGCCGTTGCAATTACAGTTGGTGTTCATCCAGCAATAACAATAGCATCTGCATTTCAGGCTGATTTTGGCAAGAGCGAAACTACAATTGCAAACTCTCTTTTGAATAATAAACTCACTTTGACCAAATGTCCAATATCAAAAATTGCCGTTCCTTCAACGGCAGAAATTGTAATGGAAGGAAAAATCCTTCAAGATAAAACCCACTCAGAATGGATGGTCGAAATGTTGCGAACATATGATATGCCTAGAAAGGCCCCAGTAATTGAGATAGAAAAACTCTATTTCAGAAATAAGGCTATTTTCCATGATATATTATCTGGTTATGGCGAAGCTCGTCTTCTCATGGGCATGCCAATAGAATCCAAATTAAATGGAATTCTTAAGAAAAAATTCTCACAGACAAAACAAGTAGTTCTGACAAGTGGAGGTTCAAATTGGTTACATGCTGTTGTACAAATCTCAAAAACAAAAACAACCAATGTCAAAAAAATAATTAATGAAACTTTTGCATCTCATAGATCACTGAAGATGGTTACTGTGGTAGATGATGATATTGATCCAACTAATTCTTCTGCTGTTGAATATGCAATGGCAACAAGATTCCAGGCAGATAAGGATTTGGTGATCATAAAAAATGTGAGAGGTTCCAGTCTGGATCCATCCAGTGACCAGAAAAAACTTCGAACAGCAAAGATGGGAATAGATGCTACTATTCCTAGCTCAAAGAGACCAGAAGGATTCAGACTCGGAAAAATTCCTAAAGTGCGGAATCTATCATAAGTGCAATAAATAATACTGCAAGATATGGACTTGAAAATTTGAAAAGTACCCACGATGATTTCTCAGTTGGTTTTGCAACAACCCAAGCACTAAGAAGTACCATCAAGACGCCAGAAGCGATTGCAGTATAAAGATACACTTCACCCATTACATGTTCTCCTGTGTCAGGGTTTACCAAAAAGAATGGAACAACACTAAACAAAACCATCATCAATGTTGTACCTGCAATTACTCGTGCAGATGTTTTTTCAGATAATACTGCAGTTAGCATTGGCACATCTACTTTTCTATAGTCATCTCGGAAGTGCAATGTAAGTGCCCATATATGCATTGGAATCCATATAAAGACTAGACCTGCAATTATCAGTCCAAAATCCCATAAACCAGTAAGCGTCACTGCAGCAAATCCAATCATTGCTGGTGCACCACCAGAAAATCCTCCAAGAATTATGTTTAGCTGACTCTTTCGTTTCAAAGCATGGCTGTAAACTAGAATATTGTCTGCTAATCCAAACAACATAAACACGCCACACCAAATTCCATTCCAAAATGATGTTGTGTAAGAAATTCCAAATGCACATGCGATAGATATTCCCGCTAATACTAATCCAAAATCCCTAGCTTTCTCCGCTGGAAAAATTCTCTTACTGGGAATTGGTCTCTCTTTGGTTCTATCCATTATTGCGTCAATATCTCGATCATGGTAATTTGTCAATGTATTAGCAGCTGCAGAACCTGCAGCAACGCCAGCAATCATTAGAATCCAAGTTCCAATTGAGATTTCAACATCATAGACATTTGATGCGGTGATCGCTGCTCCAAATGCTGTAAAAACTAATAGATACCAAATTTTAGGCTTTGTTAGTTCATAATATGTTTTGAATTTTATCTTGGTGGAGGTTTCTTGCATATTATCTCACATCATTAGAAAAATAAATACCACTCGATTAATTGAACATGTAGGGTTTTGCACTTCGTTTCATTTCAATAAAGCTCTCTGATCCTATAATACCATCAATTTTACCAATTTTTTCAGAAACAACTTTGTGCATTTCATTAAGACTTTTTGCATACATTGTGACCATAATATCAAATCTACCAGTTACTTCAGAAATTTCTCTTACACCATCAATTTTGAATAATTCATCTATTACTAGATCACGTTTTTTGGAATCCATATTAATCCCAGTCACAGATTTTACAGTATATCCAAGTTCTTTATCATTTACTTCAATAGTATATCTTTGAATTAATTTCTGACGTACTAGTCTCTTAATTCTACTATAAACAACAGATGAATTTGTATTAATTTTTTCTGAGAGTTTTGGAACTGAAATAGATGCATCATTAGTTAGCTCTGATAGAATTTTTAAATCCAAGTCATCAATCTTTGCCGTTTAAGACACCGGCTTTTTGAATTATTCAACCTCTAATAAAGCTATTATTGAAATTTTTAATGTTTTTTTGATTATATTTTGTTTTTCTTATATAACATTTCAGCCAATAAAACTGCACCCTTCGCAGAACCCATTTTTTTGTTATGTGAAAATAACATATACTTCAAACCATTATCAAACAGTTCTTCTTTTTCTACTCTACCTATTGTTGTAGTCATACCATCACCCACTTCTCTTTCCATTCTTGGTTGAGGTCTAGTTGGATCTTCATGAAATGCATAATATTTTTCTGGAGCTGAAGGTAATCCAGCAACTGAAATTTTCTCATTATATTCATCATAGGTATCTTTTGCTTGATTAGGATCAATTTCCTTGTCAGTCTCAACAAACACTGATTCTGTGTGTCCATCAATCACAGGTACACGTGTGCATGTACAACTAACTCTAATGTCAGCATCTTCAATTTTACCATCCTTTAGTTTACCTAGAATTTTTCTAGTTTCTTTTCTAACCTTACCTTCTTCCTTTGGAATGTATGGAAGTATATTATCTGTAATGCCCATTGCAGAGACACCAGTTTTTCCACCACCAGATATTGCTTGCATTGAGGTCATCATGACTTTCTTTGCACCATACTCATCAAGTAATGGTTTTAGTGTTATAACTAGACCAGTAGTGGTACAGTTTGGTAGTGGTGCTACCCAACCTTTCCAATCACGATTTTTCTTTTGAATCTCAAGAAGTTCTGCTTGCTCATCATTTACTCCAGGAATAAGTATTGGAACATCTTCTTCATATCGATATGCAGAAGAAGTTGAGATGACTGGAAGATCTTTGGCAAATTTTGTCTCAATATCTCTTGCAGCTACAGATTCTACTGCGGAGAAAACTAGATCCAATTCTGAGATATCTATTTCATCAATTGTCAAGACTGTCATTTCTTTAATATAATCTGGGATTTTGCCACCCACATCCCATGCAACAATGCCGTTAGCATCTCTAATTGCATCAAGATATTTTTTTCCTGCAGATCTCTCTGAGGCCGCAATCTGAGTAACTTCAAACCATGGATGATCATTCAGTGACTGAACGAATTCCTGACCCACAGAGCCAGTTACGCCAATTATTGCTACTTTCTTTTTCATAGATACAATTTCGACATTTTCATTTAATATTCCTTTAGACAAAAACCAAAACAATACTATATTGTGAATACGTATTCTAAACATTGAAAATCAAAGTTAACCAATTTGTAAGATCTCACAAGCCAGCCTCACATGGAGGTTTGTATTCAATAAAAAACCCTAATGAGGAAATAATCGATTTTAGTTCAAATGTCAACCCCCTAGGATGTCATTCAGGAGTAAAGAAATTTCTCAGAAAACAGCTGAATTCAATATCAGAATATCCAGATTCTGAATCAAAAAGACTACGTTCTAACATAAAATGGTATACTGGATTAAATGAATCACAGATAATTGTAGGAAATGGTGCAACTGAAATAATCTATAATTTTTGTCTAGCATTTCTTAATAAAAAAACCAAAGTTTTGATTCCAATACCAACATTCTCTGAGTATGAAAAGGCTGCAAAACTTTCTGGCTCAAAGATTCTTTTTTACAAAACTATGAATCTGAACAATGATCTTGAAGAATTCATAAAAAAAATTCCAAAAAATGGAATTGTATTTCTATGTAATCCTAATAACCCTACTGGAGTTTTAATTCCTAAAAGAAATATGTTAAAAATTGTCAAACATGCGGAAAAAAGATCATGTTTGGTCTTTATTGATGAAACATTCATAGAGTTAGTTCCCGAGTCTAACCAGTCAATGATTAAATCAATAAAATCATTTGATAATTTATTCATACTTCGTTCATTCACTAAATCATTTGGATTGGCAGGAATACGAATTGGTTATGCGTTAGGTAGTAAACAACTCATCAGTGTTTTACAAAAAATAAAAATTCCTTGGAATGTAAGTAATATAGCACAAAATGCAGCAAGTGCGTCTATATGTTATCATCCTTTTCTTGAAAAATCAAACAAACTAATCAAGAAGGAAAACAAATTTCTGACAAAATCTTTTTCGAAACTAGACAAGTTTTGCTGTTTACCATCATCTACAAATTATTTATTGTTAAAAACAAAGATCAAATCAAAAACATTACAAAAGAAATTACTAAAAAATAATATACTGATTAGAGACTGTAGTACTTTCCGTGGTCTTGATCAGAATTATGTTAGAGTTGCAATAAAAACACGTAAAGAAAATCAAAAATTGATTAATGCATTGGAGGAGATCTAACATTTCAAAATCATTAATGATACAGGGAACTTCTTCCGGTTCTGGGAAAACAATCTTAGTTTCGGCATTATGTAGAATATTCTCAGACATGGGTTATTCAGTATCACCATTCAAGGCACAAAATATGTCAAACTACGCCTATTCTACAAAGAATTTCGAAATATCTCGGGCACAAGCGATTCAGGCAATTGCTGCGCGAACAGAAATCTTACCACAACAGAATCCAATTTTACTAAAACCATTGGGAAATTATCGGAGCTCAGTTTTTACAAATGGAAAATTTCTTAAAAAAATGCATGCATCTGATTACTATACAAAATTTGTAAATAAAACTGGTCTTTCATTGGCTTTAAATTCATACAAGCAATTAGAAAAAAATCATGATCTTATAATCATTGAGGGTGCCGGTTCTCCAGCTGAAATTAATCTAGTAAAGTATGACATTGCAAATATGAAAATTGCTGAAAAAACAAATTCAAATGTAATTTTGATAACTGATATAGAACGTGGAGGATCTTTTGCAAGTTTAGTGGGAACCATGGAGCTGATTGAGAAGAAATACCAGAAACTAGTCAAAGGTTTTGTTTTTAACAAATTTCGTGGAGATATAGAAATTCTAAAACCTGGTTTTCGTAAGTTAAAACAGAAAACAAAAAAACCAGTTTTTGGTACAATCCCATTAACCAAGTTTTCCATACCTGACGAAGATTCCATAGGTGATTCTCCAAAAAAATTAGCGTGGAATAAAACCAATTTAAGAAAATTAGATACAGAAATTGATAAGATTAGTAATGTTGTACGCTCAAGTCTTAATATTAGTGGAATTAAAAGGATCTTAAAATGATATTTGAATCTATTTTAATAATTGGTTTAGCGATAATTTTAGATCTGATTTTTGGTGATCCAAGAAACAAGTATCATCCAACTGCATGGATTGGTGGATTCATTAGTAATCTAGTACCATTATTCAAAAATGAAAATGCGCATTTGGATAAAGTTGGTGGGATACTGATCGTATTAATTTCAAGTTCTGTTGTTGGTGGATTACTACTTGCATTTAATCTAAAACTTGATTCAATAATTGGAAATGAGTTTCTCACTATAATAGTGACTATTGTAGTTGGTGCTATTTTGTTAAAGACTACATTAGCGATTAGAGGTATGGAAAAACATGCAGTAGCAGTTGTTGACGCATTAGAGAATGATGATATTGATGAGGCTAGAGCAAATTTAGCCATGATTACTAAACGTAAAACAAAAGATTTGGATAAAAATCACATTTTATCTGGAGTTCTAGAGAGTATAAGCGAGAATACAGTTGATGGTATTACAGGCCCAATGTTTTATTTTGCATTATTTGGTCTTCCAGGTGCCTTTGTTTATCGTGTAATCAATACAATTGATTCAATGATTGGCTACAAAACTGAGATGTTTAGAAATCTTGGTTGGTTTGGTGCAAACTGTGATAATGTTCTAAATTTTCTACCATCACGAATAACTGGATTAGTTATGGTATTGGCATCAATGCTTCTAGGGAATAATTGGAAACAGTCATATCAGATTTTGAAAAAAGATAGTGATAAAACTTCCAGTCCAAACGCTGGTTATCCAATGGCAGCATTAGCAGGTGCATTAGATACAAAATTTCAAAAAGTTGATCATTACACAATTGGTAGTGGTTCAGTTTATCTTTCAATAAAACACGTACGATCAGCCATAGTCTTAATGAAAGTGACTACAGTTTTATTCTTTGGACTAGTCACTATTCCAATAATTACAATTTTATCTTATTTGGGGTTGACAATTATTGCTTAAACAGATTAGTTCAGTTTTTTCATTTCTAACTATAATTCCTACAAGTAATGCTAACCTTGAAACTATTGCCAAGTACATGTATCTTTTTCCAATTGTTGGTATTGCAATTGGACTCTTAATTGGTTCAGTTGGTTTTGGCTTATCGTTATTTCTTGATCCATTAATCGTCTCGTTACTTGTTGTTGCATCTCTCGCAGTTGTTACTGGCATACATCATACAGATGGTTTAGCAGACTTTGCAGATGGTTTAATGACCAAAGGATCAAAAGAAAAAAAACTCAAAGCAATGAAGGATGTTGCAACTGGGTCGGCTGGGATAGTTTCTGTTGTACTGTATATTGTTGGCGCGATAATTGCTTTCTCACTCTCAAGTGGGTTTGAACTTTTTACAATAATTCTGCTCAGTGAGGTTTTAGCTAAATTTTCGATGGTATTGATGGCCAGCCTTGGAAATTCAGCCACTGTAGGCTCAAACTCACCATTCGTACACATGATGAAGGACAGAAAAAAGCTAGCACTCGCTGCAGTAATTACAGTAATACCATTTGCAATAATCGGCGAACCATCAGGATTTTTTGTACTTGCTGCTGGAATCGTAATCACAATGTTCTTGGTTGGTATCTCAACCAGACATTTTGGTGGTATAACTGGAGATGTCCTTGGCGCAACGAATGAAATAGTAAGACTTGGATCTCTACTAATCTTTGTTTCATTATGATTGGGCTAATCATGGCTGGTGGTAAAGGCACCCGAATGAATTCAGAAGAGGAAAAATTACTTTTGACGTATGAGAAACCTGTCATCCTGCATGTTGTTGATGCACTACAAAAATCAAATTGTTTTACAAAGATAATCGCTCTTACAAGTCCTAACTCACCTAAAACTGAAAAAATTCTCCAGGAAACTGGAATTGAGACACTTCCATCTCCAGGAGAAAGTTTTGTTAGTGACTTGAATCAGATGTTACAACAACTCGATGATGTTGTTTTTGTCACATCAGGAGATTTACCATTATTAGATAGTCATATTGTTAAGACAATTGTCGAACTTTATGAACCAGAAGAAACCTGGACCAGCATTGTAACAACACTTTCTTTTGCTTTGACTCTCAGGAGTCAGAAATCTCTTGGCATAAAATCAGATTCTATTGTTGCCGAAGATGACTATGCTCATACAGGGATATCAATCGTTGATGCCAAAAAGATTACAAATTTTGATTCCGTAAAGGAAAAATTTGTTATTCTTGACGATAAAAGAATTGGACTAAACCTAAATACAAAAGATGATTATCAACTACTTGGAAGTATTTGATACCTTTCCATGTATTCTTGATTTTGAACCTGCCGTTCTTGCAAGAACATTTCCACAAGAATTACAAATTACTTCTGTTGTATTGTGAGAGAAAACAATCTGTTCTTCATCACATTCACCACAATTAATCTTCTGAAAACTGCTTCTTGGTGTAGGAATAAGGATGTGATCTTTTTTCATACTGCAACCAACTCGAATTTTCTAATTCTAATTCCTTTATTCATCATCTTCTTTTTACATACTGTACATGTTTCAATTAATGTAACTTTTTTTGTTGTTTTTGCTGGTTTTGCTAATTTTGGAAATTTTTGACCACCATATCCCTTCTTTCGTAACGCATGCCTTCTCTCGCCAGCAGCAGAACCTCTACGTTTTCCTGCTTTGTATATACTGACTTTCATAGTCTGATGACTCTTACATTTTGGGCAATATGCTCTTTTTTCCTTGGGAAGATTCACATTAACATACCTTTTTGACGGTAATTTAAACATCGCTTCAATCTATAATAATATCCAAGAATAATTTCACTTGTGAAATCTAATTTATCATCAGTTATCTCAAAAATTAATTCTGTTGCTATGGGAGATAATTCTGCCGATCTAATTCTAATTAATTGCTCTTTAGTTAATGTCTACACTAGAGAAATACAAGAAAAAATTCAGATTTCTATTACTAATGATAGAATTGCGTTTGTAGGTATGGATGCGTCACATACCAAAGGTCCAAAAACAAAAATTTTGGATGTTAAAAACAAATTTGTTTCTCCTAGTTTTGTTGATCCACACATACACATAGATCATTTTGTCACGCCTTCAGAATTTGTAAAGAAATCTCTATTATGCGGAGTCACATCCTTGTTTCCTGATTCGATTGATATAGTTAGTGTGTGTGGTTACAAAGGTTTCAAAGAATTTGTAAGAACTACAAAAAATCTACCAATGAGATTTTTTCATACTGTTCCGGGAGGATTACCTGTTGACAAGAAATTTAGCCATGGGAAAAAACTTTCATTAAAACAAGAAAAATCTGCAATCAATTCACCATCTGTTATTGGATTAGGTGAGGTTTTTTCTTGGACAAAAGTCACAAAACGAGATTCAGGAACAATGAAATCTCTTAAGCAGATGCATGAAGAAAATTGTATTATTAATGGTCACACTGCAGGAGCAAGTGGTAAGAAATTAAACGCGTATGTTGGCTCGGGTATTTTCTCATGTCATGAACCAATAAACTTTGATCAAGTTATTGAACGACTTAGGTTAGGAATGTGGATTATGATTCGTGAAGGCTCAATTAGACGAGACTTGAAACAAATTATTCCAATGGTTCTCTCTCATGGCACATACACAAATAGACTTATGTTTTGTTCAGATGGTGTTGATCCAGTAGATATAACATCATATGGTCATATTGATCATTGTGTTAGAAGTGCAATAAAACTAGGACTGGATCCAATTGATGCAATTTCAATGGGTTCAAAAAATTGTTTTGATTATTATAATCTTGGACAACAATTTGGAGGCATTGCACCAGGAAAGATTGCAGATCTTCTAATTTTAGATAATCTCAAAAAAATAAAAATTAATGCAGTTATGTTGGGTGGAAAAATTGTTGTATCAAATGGTAAGATTTTACCTGTTATATCAAAACCGAGTACTCCTAAATGGATTACTAAAACCCTAAAACTTTCTAAATTCTCTGAAAATGATTTTTCGGTAAAATCCTTCAAGACATCAGAAAGTGTTAACGTTATTAAAATGAAATCAGAAATTGTCACTGAAAAGACCATAGAAGAGCTTGATGCAAAAAGTGGAAACGTTTCTCCTTCACTTGATAAGGATATTTGGAAGGTAGCAGCTTTTGATAGAACCTATGGAACAAAGAAGCATGCTGTTGGGTTCTTAAATAATCTTGGAGCAGAAATTGGTGCATTTGCATCATCATGGAGTTTTCATGAAAATGATCTAATAGTAATTGGTTCAAATGAAAAAGATATGGCAATAGCTTGTAATCAATTATCAAAAACTCAAGGTGGAATGATTGTAGTTAAAGATGGAAAAACAATAGCATCTATGCCATTTCAATTTGCAGGAATCATCTCATTAGATTCCATAGAAGATGTTTCAAAGCAATTTTTAGAGATTAATTCATCAATAATAGATTCTGGATGTAAATTCAAAAAACCACACCTAATTCCAGTTTTCTTACCATTTTTGGCATTACCAGAAATACGAATACTTTACAGTGGAATTGTCGATGTCAAAAAAAGAGTGTTTATCAACCCAATCAACTCGTAAGGTATTAAAATAGGATTCAGAGATTCAATTTATGGCATCAATTCAACAGACACCTAATGGTCCTGTTTTAGTGTTAAAGGAGAGTGCATTACAAGAAAAAGGTAGAGATGCCCAAAAAAATAATATCGCAGCAGCAAAATTAGTTGCAGAACTAGTAAAATCAAGCCTAGGACCAAGAGGTCTTGATAAAATGTTAGTTGATTCTCTTGGAGATGTCACAATTACAAATGATGGTGCAACCATACTAAAAGAGATTGATGCCCAGCACCCAGCAGCAAAAATGATGGTTGAAATTTCAAAAACGATTGATACTGAAGTAGGAGATGGAACAACATCCTCAGTGATTTTCGGTGGTACTCTTTTGGCTAAAGCCGAGGAATTACTCAGTAAAGACGTTCATTCGTCAGTAATCATTGAGGGATATCAAGCAGCATCAGAAAAAGCATTAGAAATTCTTGATGAAATCTCTAAAAAAGTCACTGCAGATGATAAAGACACTCTAATTAATATAGCAACAACTAGTATGCAATCAAAATTAATTTCAGAAGATAGTGACACATTATCAAAAATTGTTGTTGATGCAATTTTGAAAATTACTAACACAAAAGATGGCGAGTCTACAGTAGATCTTGATAATATCAAGATTGAGAAAAAAGCAGGTGGTTCAATTCAAAGTACTGCTTTGATCAAAGGAATTGTTCTCGACAAAGAGATTGTACATAGTGGAATGCCAACTAAGATAGAAGGTGCAAAGATTGCTTTGATTAATGCTGCACTTGAAGTCGAAAAAACTGAGATGAGTGCGGAAATCCGAATTAATGATCCTACACAAATGCAAATGTTTTTGGAAGAAGAAAATAGAATGCTCAAAGCTATGGTTGATAAATTACATAGTATTGGATCGAATGTTGTAATCTGTCAAAAAGGAATTGACGATATGGCACAACACTTTTTGGCAAAGAATGGAATCTTGGCTGTTAGACGGGTGAAAGAAAGCGATATGACCAAACTTGCAAAAGCTACTGGAGGTCGTATTTCTACAAACATTGATGATATTTCGGTAAAAGATTTAGGTTCAGCAGAACTTGTTCATCAAAAGAAAGTTGAATCTGATAAATGGGTGTTTGTAGAAGGTTGTAGAAATCCACAGTCTGTGACAATGTTAATTCGTGGAGGTTCACAACGAGTGGTTGATGAAGTTGACCGTTCAATTCACGATTCATTAATGGTTGTAAAAGATGTTATTGAAACACCAGCAATTGTAGCTGGAGGTGGCGCACCTGAGGCTCTTTTAGCTGCATTTTTGAAAGACTGGTCAGGAAGATTTGACGGAAGACAACAACTTGCAATAAAAAAATATGCTGAAGCATTAGAAGTTATTCCATTAACCATTGCAGAGAATGCAGGAATGGATCCTATTGATACTATGGTCTCGTTACGTGCTAGACAGAGCGATGGTAAAAAATGGACTGGTATTAATGCAAAAGAAGGAAAAATCAGTGATATGCTATCACAGAACATAGTTGAGCCTGTAGTTGTCAAAAAGCAGATTATCAAATCTGCAACTGAAACAGCATCAATGATACTTAGAATTGATGATGTTATTGCAATCTCAGGTGCACCAAGTGGTGGCGGTGGCGGAATGCCTCCTATGGGCTAAAATTTTTGTAAGTGGTTCCAGCAAAAAAAATTCTACAAAAGAAATCTCGGCAGTTGCATTTGTTGGCTTAGACAGCAACATGATGTAGATTGCTTTTGGAACCATCTTAACATGAATCAAATAATGAATTTTTGCATATAAGACACGCGTAGAAATGATAAATTGTTCATTTGTTTTCTGATATCTATGTTTAAGATTGGTATTGATCTTGGTGGCACAAAAACTGAAGGCGTTTTAGTTGATGAAGAATTCCAAGTTATTGAAAGAAAACGCGTTCCCACTAATCAGGACAATGGCTATGAGTCAATTCTTGAAACAATTCAAGATCTTGTCGGAGATTTAAAGAAGAACAATGAAAAAACTTCAATAGGTGTTTGTACACCTGGTGCATTATCAAAAGAATCTGGGTTGATAAAAAACAGTAACACTCAGTGTCTGATAGGAAAAGATCTCAGGAATGATCTAGAAAAAATTCTTGACCAAGAAATATCAATAGAGAATGACGCAAATTGTTTTGCGCTAGCTGAAGCGAGCCTGGGAGCAGCCAAGAACCATGATACTGTATTTGGCGTGATCATGGGCACTGGTGTTGGTGGAGGACTAGTAATTAATAGCAAAATCCATTCTGGACGCACAAATATTGCAGGAGAATGGGGGCATCACTGCATCAAACCAAACGGAAACGAATGTTATTGCGGAAGAAAGGGATGTGTTGAGACCTATATCAGCGGACCAGCACTGGAAAAGAAATGGAACGAATTAACAAATCAAACCATATCAGTTGCTGATATTGTAAAAAACTCTCAAGAAGATTCGTATAAAACCTGGAAGAAAGAGTTTCTTGAAAACTTTGGGTTGTCTCTTGCAAATGTAATAGACATTTTAGATCCTGACGCAATTGTTCTTGGTGGCGGTTTATCTAACATTTCATTTCTGTATGACGAAGGAAAAAATTTAGTTTATGAAAATGTCTTCAGTGATACTGTAGATACACCAATTCTTAAAAATCAGTTAGGGGATTCTGCTGGTGTTTTTGGCGCATGTCTGATTTGATAAATCTAGAATAATCTACTGAGGTTCTATTGTAGCAGGTGGCTTGCTAGAAATTACATATGAAACCCAAGTAACCTCTTCAATCTCATTTGTGATTCGATTACTAATTTTTTCTAAAACACCGTTGGGTAACCTTGTCCAATCTGCTGTCATAGCATCAATTGAATCAACCACTCTCACAGTGACAATTCTCCCGTATTTTCTCTCATCACCAACAACACCAACTGCTTTATCATCACCAACTGCCGCATATGCTTGCCATACTTTATCATAGATTCCAGCATCCCATAATTCTTCTTCAACAATCTTACTTGCCTTTCTTGAGATTGATAGTTTTGCTGGTGTTATTTCTCCAATTACTCTAACTGCTAAACCTGGTCCAGGGAATGGATGTCTTTTGAGTAATTTTTCAGACACACCAAGAATCTTTGCGATCTCACGAACTTCATCCTTGTATAGTTCTTTTAATGGTTCTAATACCTGTAAATTTAACCAATCAGGAAGTCCACCTACGTTATGATGTGATTTAATTACAGCTGCAGGACCTTTTGAAACCCCACTTTCAATTACATCAGGATATAATGTTCCTTGTGCAAGCCACTTGAATGGACCATTCTTTTCTGCAAAATCTGTAAACACCTTGATAAACTCTTCACCAACAATTTTTCTTTTTTCCTCCGGATCTGCCACCCCTATCAACTTAGAAAGAAATTTTTCTCGTGCATCAATTTTATGAAAATTTAGAGAAAAATTATTCTTGAACATATCTTTTATCTCTTCAGATTCATTTAGTCTCAATAATCCATTATCAACAAACACACCAGTCAATCTTTCGCCTATAGCCTTGTGGATTAAAAGAGCTGCAACAGTTGAATCTATTCCACCACTAACACCACAAAGAACATTTCCATCAATCTTTGTAATCTCATTAATGGTTTTCTCAACGAAACCCTCCATGGTCCAATCTTGTTTTGCATGACATACATTCAAAACAAAATTTTTCAGAATATTGGTTCCTTGTTCAGTGTGAACTACTTCTGGGTGAAATTGAATTCCAAAGACGGTTTTACTCTTGTTTGCAATTGCAGCCGCATGGGCACTTTGTGTGTGCCCAATAATTTCAAAACCGTCTGGAACCTCTTCAGCCTCATCACCATGACTCATCCAAGCTCTAATTGTATCTCCAATACCGTCTAATAGTTTTGATTCTTTTTTCATCATTAATACAGAGGAACCATATTCTTTGTTAGCACGTTTTACTTTGCCACCAAATTTATCTACGATTAATTGATGTCCATAACAAATTCCTAGTAGTGGTAATCCAGTGTCAAAGATTTCATTTTGAGGAAGTGGTGCATCTGAATTATAAACACTAGATGGTCCACCAGAGAAAATTATTCCCTTTGGATTTTTTTGTTTTATTTCTTCAATGTCAATGTCGAATGGAACAAGTTCGGCATATACAGAAAATTCTCTGATTCTTCTACAAATTAAGTGGCTATATTGAGAACCAAAATCTAGGACAATGATCTTATCCATATAATCACTTGGAAGAATTTTCGACCATTCGTGTTAGTGACCAAGTTGCAGTGTTGATAATTTCATCTATTCTCTCTTTTTGGCGATAATTTTTTATTATAATTTCTCTTATTGAGCTTCCATTTTTGTTGATTATGCAGTCAATAACAGATTCTTGATTGATTTTTCCATCTTTGACAGCAGCATTATCACTCTTTTTCATCTCACCAATTATTCTTTCAATAAAAAATGTTTTTAGTGGTGGGATCTCTGGTGTTAATCCTATTCCATCCTCTAGGACTATTGAAACCTGATCTGGTGTTACAAATGCATTTGCAATAACTTCGCCATCTTTACTGTCAACAATTTGTTTTTTTACTTCCAATGATTTTCTTTCATGTTTATCCAGAATGTTAGATTTTTCGTGTTCCGTATTTTTTTTTGCAAGTATAGATGCTTTAGTGAAACTTGATCCTTTCAAAACAACATCTAAAATATCCAAATTTTTTTGTAAAAAATCAATTTCATCTTGATATTTTGACATTTTTTCTATAATTGTCTCCTTTAGTTCCAGCATCTTACGAATTTGTTCATCAGTATTTTGCATATATTTAAGAAAGTAATTCGGTATTAAAACGCATTCTAAGTGTTAATGACGTACTTAAGGTCAGTCAGCTTGATCTTTTTGAAGCCTCGGATAGATTTTGATGTGGTATAAAGTTGTGAATTAGATTTGGTAGATAACCACTCTAGTAATTTTTTCCCATATGCAAGTTTTTTTAATTTTAGATTTCTATCTTTAACGACATGTTTTGAATACTTGCCAATAGTTTTACCAAAATCCATACCAAATAGAATTATTTTTTTTGGTTTGAAATGTTCAGCAATAAATACACATCTATCACCATCAGTAAAACCACCAAAATTTTCTAATCTACCGAATTTCTCTGATTGAGTTGTACCTATTTTATTTTTAAATTTTCTAACCATTTCTAATTTTTCTTTGTTATCCCCATGTGCATGTACAATTATTGGTGTGTTCATACTACCAATTTTTTTAATACTTTTCATATCACCATCAAGATCTGTGACGAGTATATCCGGTCTAATTTTATGTTTGATTAAAATTTCGACTGCACCATCAGCAACAATTTTTGTAATGTTTTCATGTTTTTTTATGACTGGTATTGCCATTTCCAATGAGGGACCAGCACCTATCACGAATACGGTTTTTCTGAAAATGTTTTTTTTGAAAATAGATAATGGAGTTCTTTTGTTAATAATAGAATTTAATTTTTTAGCCGAAGCAACATCATCCGATTCTTTGTATCCAAAGGCAGCTCTAATTTCATGATATTTGGTTTTCCAGCCTCTTATTGTCATAAACTCAAATTAGATGACCATATCATAAATCATATGGCAAAATTAGGAAAATTAACGGTTGGGATCAAAGATAAGCCAACAATTATGGGAATTATTAATGTCAGTCCCGAATCATTTTACAAAAATTCCATAAAGACTACCAAAACAAAAATTTCTCAAACTGTAAAACAAATGGAAGAGGAAGGTGCTAAGATAGTTGACATTGGAGGAATGTCTACCGCCCCTTATTTGAAAACAACTATTTCTGAAAAGCAAGAGTCAACTAGAATTACAAAGGCTATTAAAATAATTCAAAACAGTTCGAATTTACCAATTTCTGTAGATACATGTAGAGCAACAGTAGCTTGTAATGCATTAGAAAATGGAGTTGATGTGATTAATGATGTTTCGGGATTAAAATATGATAAGAATATGCCAAAAATTATAGAAAAATTTCAGCCATCATTAATTTTGTGTGCATATAGTAAGAAAATAGTTGGTACAAATCATGTGACTGAGACTAAGCGACTTTTGCAGGAAAGTGTAAAGATTGCAAAAAGTGTCAATATACCAAAAAATAGAATGATTATTGATCCAGCGATCGGATTTTTTAGAAGTTCTGGCATGGGATTTCCATTTACAAAAATAAAATCTAGTTGGGTTGACAGAGATATTGCGGTATTACATAACTTACGTTCTATTAAGAGTGGATTTCCACTTTTAGTTTCAGTCTCAAATAAATCATTTATCGGTGAATTGTTACACAAAGAAAAACCAGATGATCGATTATATGGTTCATTAGCAGCAGAATTGATTTCTATGGCTAACGGTGCAGATGTTGTACGAACACATAATGTAGGCGCCACAAAGGACATTCTTTCTGTCTACAAAAAATTAATGAAAAACAACAAGAAAGGCTTATAACACAATTTTTTTCTCTGGTAGGAGGTACATTTGAGCATAAGAGAAGGATTGACATTTGATGATGTTCTCCTCGTACCCAAATTTTCAGATATATCAAGTCGTTCACAAACTGACCTATCAACTAGACTATCTAGGAACATAAAACTAAACATTCCATTAATCAGTGCCAATATGGATACTGTGACTGAATCTACAATGGCAGTGACAATGGCTAGACAAGGAGGAATAGGAATAATTCACCGTTTTTTAACAATTAATGAACAGGCAAATCAAGTTCTAAAAGTAAAACGTTCTGGAAGTGTAATGATTGAGAATCCATATCTTGTTAATCAAGACGAAACAATTAGCACTGCACTTGAAATAATGGATGAAAAAGAAGTATCAGGTTTGTTGGTTGTTGATTCTGAATCTAAACTAGTTGGAATTCTTACTGAACGTGATGTGTTGTTTGAATCTGTTGATTCCGGAAAACTGGTTAAAGACCTCATGACTAAGGATGTGATAACTTCAAAACCTGGAATAAGTATGGATGAGGCAAAAGATATTCTAAAAAACAATAGGATTGAAAAATTACCATTAATTGATGATGAAAAAAAGATTCATGGACTATTTACTACTCAAGATATACTAAATATGGAAAACTATCCAATTGCATCTCAAGATAGTAAAGGTAGACCACTAGTAGGTGCCGCGGTTGGAGTAAAGGGTGACTTTTTGGAGAGAACAGAAGCACTATTAGAAGCTGGTACAGATGCAATTGTAGTAGATATTGCACATGGACATAGTGAAAATGCAATAAACACAGTCAAGAATATCAAAAAAGCGTTCCCAGATTGTGAATTAATTGCGGGAAATGTTGCCACCGCACAAGGTGTTGAGGATTTGATACAAGCAGGTGTTGATGCAGTCAAAGTTGGTGTTGGCTCTGGTTCAATTTGTATTACTCGAGTAATTACTGGTTCTGGTGTCCCACAATTAACTGCTGTATTAGACTGTGCAGAAATAGCCAAACAATATGATATCCCAATCATATCAGATGGTGGTACTAGAACATCAGGTGATGCAACAAAAGCACTTGCAGCAGGTGCATCATCAGTAATGTTAGGTAGTATGTTAGGTGGAACTGATGAGAGCCCAGGTTCTACTATTAGTAAAAATGGAAAACGATTCAAGATTTACCGTGGAATGGCTTCATTGGCAGCTGCTCGTGGACGAAAAACCAAAGAAACTGGTCAGATAGATTTGGGAGATGATCTAAATGATTTTGTTGCAGAAGGTGTAGAAGCATTTGTTCCATACAAGGGAACAGTCACAGATATTTTAGTTCAGATTACGGGAGGAATCCGTTCTGGTCTAAGTTATTGTGGTGCACATAATATTTTACAAATGCAAGAAAATTCAGAATTCATAAAAATGTCACGTGCTGGCTTTGCTGAAAGTCAACCACACGATGTAGATTTAATGTAGCTAGTTTTTTATTCTGATACCATAAACTTTTGATGTGTTCAGTAAATTCACAATCATAGGTCTAATAATTGGGAGTATAATTTCTATTATCGGTGCAGCTTCTATGGCTGACTCATTTGCAAATCCAAATGAAATTCAGGATACCAACGAAAGTTTTGGAATTGGTGATTCCGATAAAATACGATTTAATGCACCTGCAAATTCTTTTCAAACATTAACAATCACTGGTGAAGCATTAGATCTAAAAATTATTACTCCTGACGAAAGTAATAATGTGGATAAAAGCATCAAAGGTCAAGAAACCTTCTCATGGACAAATGTAACTCCAGGCGAAATTATCATTCAAATTCAAAACACAGGAAATTCTGAATTTAACGTTTCTGGAACCTTTGAATTGCAACGCGATCCACTCTTCTTTACATATTCAATTTTGGTAATAGTGGCAGGAATTGTAATAATTGGATTTAGTGCAGGTTTCAGTGTTAGAAAGCCAAAGGGATTTTAATTTAATTCTGCAAGTGGGTATGAACCAATAATTTTCAGAAATTTTGTATTTTTCTTCAACTCATCTATCACAGAATTTATTTTTGGATCTGATATATGACCAACAAAATCTAGATAGAAGTTATACTCCCATGCGGTCCCTTTCTTTGGTCTTGATTCAATTTTTGTTAAATTGACATCACTACTAGAAAACTCTTTAATGATTTCATATAGTGCACCAGGTTCATGATTAATTGAAAATATGATTGATGTTTTATCATTTAATGTTGGTTTTGTTTGTTGTTTAGAAAAAATTAAAAATCTAGTTACATTATTTGGATCATTTTCGATTTCCTCTTTAATTACAGGCATACTATAAATTTCAGCTGCGTTTTTACTTGCGATTGCTGCGACACTTCTTTCGCTTAGCTCTTTGATAATCTTAACACTACCCGCTGTATCATATGTAGGAACTGTTTTCAGAGATTTTTTTTGAATAAAATCATTACATTGACCTAAAGCCTGAGGATGAGAGTAAACCGTTGTAATTTCATCAATTTCTCCAGCGCTTATCAAACAATGATGAATTTCTAGATATATTTCACCAACAGCATAAAGATTTGACGAAAGAATTGCATCAAAGCTTTGACCTACACTACCTTCGATAGAATTTTCTACAGGTAAAATTGCATAATCTGAACTTCCAGACTCTGTTTGTTCTAATACGTCATGAAAAGTACGGCAAGGAACAGTTTCTATGTTATTTTCAAAAAATTTTTGAGCTGATGTTTCGCTATATGCTCCATGTTCACCCTGAAAAGAAATTTTCTTCATATTAAAACTCTACTTTAAGAAATCAGACTTTCCAAAATCAGAGGATAACTTTCTATCATCAATCCAACCACAATCTTTACATTTTACTGCATCACGAGTTTGGATCACTCCACCAAAACATTTTCTACATTTTGTAAATAAAACACCAAGATTTGGCTCATCAATTGATGCATGAATTGTTCCATTGATACGATTAATAATTTTTAATTTTACCACGTCTTTGACTAATGCAACATTTTTTTTCCTCAAGTGTCTTGTAGTGCATATACATTCAACATTTGAATTGATTTTTGTGTTATTGATGTATTGCATAGATACTGCGATCATGGAACCAAGAGCTGCCTCTACAACACCAACTATCGTGTCACCAATATTTGGCACTGGAATTGATTTATTATTACGAATTGATGCAATACGTTCTTCCTTATCAAAATCTACTTGACCAATAACAGAGGATCTCACTGATTCCCCATCGTCAAATGTGTTTTCACCCGAAATATATTCTTCCAAATAAGCAATCTTCTCTCCAGGCAATCTAAATTCTTGTGACATAAACTTTTCACATGACCTTAATTATTAATTGTTTTTTTATAGCCAGTGTGGTATTTCCAAGTAATCATCAATTTCTTCATTTCTGAGAACTTTTAGTAATGCATTTGCTTGGGGTGTAGATAAAACTGGTTTGTCGAACTGATTGTCAGTAGAAATCCTTGGGCAAGCAACTTGAATAAATGCATCAATGCCTGTGAAATTTTTCAATCTATCGTTTGTGATATCTGTCAATGCAAAAAGTTGCACGGTCTTACCCAAAATTTCTAATTCTTTTTTAAATTTTAAAGCCGTAAGTATTGCAAACTGACCTTCTTTTAACCCAATAATAATCCCAAAAACTTGAGCATCAGCAGCCTTGAAAACTGTTAACGTTGCTTTTTTCTCTAATTTATTGGCAAATTCAGTCACGTCTCTAATCTCGTTAAAGTATGGATCTAAAACAAATGTTGGTTTTTTTGTTGATAGTGCGATACCAGCAGCGTGAAAATTACTTTGCCCAAGAAACAGATTTCCATCAACATTATCTTTTGTTTCAACAGCTGGATAAAACTCGCAGCCAAAAACCTGTCCATCATTTAACTGTCCTTTCCCTTTTCCAATCTTAACTGAAACATTATTTTCTTCAAGAAATTTTTTTACATGTTCAACTTCATGCAAATGTTGACTATCAGTAATCAATGAAATTGTTTTACCATTGAATTTTTCTATGCATTTTGGTAAAACCTTATCAAACGAAATATTATCAAATGCATCAATCATGATTACATCGTTTTCAAATGTATCAAGTTTGTTTGTATGTCCAACGTTAAATAAAATTTCAGCACCCAAAACTTTTGCACCATTGGAGTTCAAGTCACATGTCCCCCAAGTTGTATCACCCAATACAAATGCAGGAATATCAAATTTTTCCATTATACGTCGTGCGGTTTCTTGGATTTTTGGTAAAATCCCATCAGGGCCATTTATTGCAACCGTGATCGGCTTTCTCTCCGAAATTATCTTAAATATCTTCTCTTCATCAATGATTATCATTAGTTCACAATTTTATATTTTGAATTTAAACTAAACTCAAAAACCGCCTAATCACTAAAATTTAAATTCATTATACACTAACTATGGAATCTAAAACAATTCACATTGGTTTTGATGATACAGATTCCCCTAAAGGAATGTGTACTACCTATTTAGCCTATAGGCTAATCAACCTTCTAAAAAAGGAGCACGTTGATTTTCTTGACTTTCCAAATTTAATCAGATTTAATCCAAACATTCCATGGAAAACACGTGGGAACGGAGCTGTAGGAATAAAAATTTCGACAAAAAAACCCGAGAAAATCAAAAAATTAGTCATACAATTGATTAACAAATACGCTGATACACAAAACGGTGCAAATCCAGGAGTTGTATTTTTCGAAGAAGAAAAAATTCCACAACATTTTCATCAATTTAGTACTAAAGCATTATGGAAACTAATCAAAAGAAACGATGCAAAAATTTTTATCGAAAAAAATAATCTTGAATCATTTCATCTTGGTAATGGTCAAGGTTTGGTTGGCGCAATAGGTGCAATAAGTTATCAGTTTTCAGATAATACTTTTGAATTATTGAGCTATAGAAACAAATCTAAGTTTGGTCTTAAAAGAAATATTGATAAAAAACTTGTAAAAGAGATGCAAGAAAAAACGTTTCCATATACTTTCAACAGCTACGATAATGAAAAAGAAAGAATTTTGATTACTCCTAATGGACCAGACCCTGTATTTTTTGGAGTACGAGGAGAAAATCCATCCATATTAATTTCCGCCGCAGAGTCGATAAGACCACAAGAAAAATTGGATGGTTACATGATCTTCAAATCTAATCAGGGAACTGGTGATCATCTCAAAAATAAAATTGACGTACATAGCTTTGAACCATATACATCGGGCACAATTGAGGGAATTGTTCAATCAACTCCAATTGTATTACATGGTGGTCATGTATTTTTTTCAATTAATTCAAAAGACGAAATCATCAACTGTTGTGTCTACAAACCTACTAGAATCACACATATTGCAAAAAATCTAATCAGGGGAGATAGAATTCTAATTGGTGGTGGTGTGAGGAAAGCCTCAAAGAATTTTGATAGGATTTTCAATATTGAATTTTTAAAACCACTAGAGCTACAGAACCACATCATATACAGAAATCCTCTATGCAAGTCATGCCACAAGCGCATGAAATCTAAAGGTAGAAACCAAGGATTCCAATGTACCAAGTGTGGGAAAAAATCAAAAAATAAAACACTAGTTGTTATTCCTCGAAGTATTTCAAAAAAAATGTATATTCCATCAGTTTCTGCACATAGGCACCTTACCAAACCAATTCAGAGATTCAATAGAACTAATCAAAAAAATCATTTTGATGAGAAAATTCAATGGTGCTCCAAGTTTTAGGAACAAAAGATAGCGGGGAGTAGATTTGAACTACTGGTTTTCGGGTTATGAGCCCGACGGGATGACCTGACTTCCCCACCCCGCTGAACAAAAATCTCAAATGAGGTATATACGCGTTTCAAATTCGGAAATGAATAAAAGTATTCTAAAGGAGCTCTGTTTGTGGATAAACGAATCAGAATTGGAGGAATAGTAGCCGCACTAATTTTTTCAGCTGTAATT
>Ga0310344_10000862_pt1 | contig 23725 bp, 24 predicted proteins | sample HC15DNA20200_MG_FD_203801 | JGI IMG/M metagenome (GOLD analysis project Ga0310344, IMG submission 203801) | Marine microbial communities from station ALOHA, North Pacific Subtropical Gyre - HC15-DNA-20-200_MG | ecosystem: Environmental > Aquatic > Marine > Oceanic | place: Pacific Ocean: North...
AGAAATAAACCTTCCCCAAAACACTGCGGCAATGCCGACGATACTCACTAAACCGAGCATAAAAGGACCGACATGACCTGTAAATTTAAACGAACTCAGCCAACGGTGACGAAAGCTTCTAGTATTTATGCTGAAACCAACCTTGCCTGCCGAGCAGTGATCCGCCGTTCTAACGCAAGACCCGCATCAAGGCTAAGATCGAGACCTCTAACGACTGCCCGCTTAACTGCCCTAACAGCACTGGGCCTATTCGACGCAAGACATTCAGCCAGTCGGTTTGCTTCTGCGATCAAAGCTCTAGGTTCTAAAACCGAGTCGACGAAGCCCAATTCATATGCACGCCATGCATCTATTGCGTTACCGGACGTCGTTAGGAGCATCGCATCGCTTAGTGGGAAGTGACGAGGAGCCATCTGTGTCCCACCAGCTGATGGAATATAACCAAGTGTTACTTCAGGCAACGCAAACTGAGCCGTTTCATCCGCTAGCCGGATGTCGCAGTACATCGACATCTCGAAGCCAGCACCATACGTAAAACCATGAATCGCAGCGATGAACGGAATCTCAATACGAGACATCACTCCCCACAGATCACGATTTAAGCGAGCTTCGCGAGCTTCGATCACACTTGGTGCAGTTCCAAAATCGGTGATATCTGCACCAGCGGAAAAAGCACGATCACCTGCGCCACTGAGCACTGCAACCAGAATCGTAGGGTCATCACGTATGAGATTAAAAACTTCCCACAACTCATCTCTCATCGGCAAGTGAATAGCATTCAGCCTCTGAGGACGATTCAAGGTAATGTGAAGTACGTCACCCTCGCGAACTACTTCAATAAAACTCACAACACATCATCGCCTGTCTGACTAACTACCTGACGACTAGCTAACTCGCCCAATCTGGCTTTTTGATAGGAGTTACTTCGCTGCGGTCATATTCACGCTGCAACTCAGCATTTAGCTTCTCGACTAGCAGTTGCATCGATGCCGTACCTGGTGACATATCGCTTCGCCAACGGCGGATCGCTGCCTGATCTGCGCGCTTTAATTTTAGATCAATCAACTGGTCGACCACTGACTCTAGCATCGTATGCACTTCATCTTGTGAGAATTCAACTTTCATCGCCAGCGATCCGCTTGTGATGTACGAATGTCTCCACGAACCCTCATCATTCGAGTGGTCTGTTCGTCGATCCGGTTTCCTAAACGCTCGTTCAGGAAAATCGTGAATTTATCTAGCTCAGGAAACCCCGGACCATGCTCGCTGCGCCATTCGCGAATCTGTTCGCGACTCTCTTTCGTCAAATCGACGTCATCAAGCAACAGCGCACTAGTGAGTGTCAGAACTACATGAGCCTCATCTGTATTCAATACGATATTCATCCAAACTCCTCTATCAACATGCTCACGCATGATCGTCGCCTCGGCAACTGCCCTATCGGTATGCCTCGCATTAGCGATTTTCAAATCGTGGCACACGCTTCTCTACAAATGCCTCTACGCCTTCCGCCCGATCAGCCGTTGTCTGAAGAATGACTGTCATATCCAACTCAGTCAGCAACGCATCCGCAAGCGGAATCTCGGTACCTCTGAGCACAGCCTCCTTTGCAAGTCGAGTTGCAATCGGTCCACGTGATGCAATCATTCTCGCTATGTTCAGTGCGGCTGTTTCGACAGTACTATCCTCTACAACTTCTGAAACCAGTCCGATCCTAAAAGCTTCAGCAGCATCGATTGACTCTCCTGTTAAAAGCATCCTCAGACTAGGAGCACGCCCAACGACACGCGGCAAACGTTGCGTTCCGCCGCCACGAGGCACCATCCCTAGTCCCGTCTCAGGCATACCGAAACTTACATTTTTTCCTGCCACGCGAATGTCGCAGGCCAATGCCAATTCAAGTCCAGCAGATTCAGCTTGGCCTGTTATTGCGGCAACGACTGGCTGCGGAATCGCAGCAAGAGCCTCAAATGCCATCCCTGATTCCGATAGCCCTGAAACCGCATCCTCTGCAAGAACATCTTCTGACCAACCAACACCAAAGTCTGGTTCAGCGACGACCACAACACTGTAAACTTCGTCAGTCGAATGACGGAGTTCCACAGCCTTGCTAGCCAATTCCTCGAGCACGACTCGACCGAAGCGACTTCCATCAAGGGTTAGGCGTAGCGTTGCTACATGATCATCAATCTCGGTAGTCACAGCCAGTGGCATCTCTACTCCTAGCTACGAATGGTCACCGTACGAACGACCGGACCCGCCGTCAACGTGATATTGGACGCCGACGGGTTCGGTTGCGAGGATGACCTTCGACACAACATAGCGGCAACGCAACTAACCATTTAGACCCAAACGCAGCATTTAGAGATAATGCGGGGAGAAAGGTGACTCGGCAATGAGATTTCACCGTAGTGACCTCCCAGGAATACTGATCGCAACCTTGGGCCCGGCGGGGCTAATGCTAATATTCCTCAGCTCATTCGATGTCTGGAGCCACCACGGTACACCGCTACTCGGTGCGATAGCTGGAAATCTTGCCATTGGTGGTGGATTGCTCGCGGCATTTACTCGCTTCATACGCAGATGGGATCTAATCAACGGACTATTAATCGTGCTTTCACTCGCTATTGTGACTGTAATCACGCTTCAACAAACCGGTGGAGACGACACTGCCATCGCAACTATTGCAAAATGGGTTGGCGTAATTTCCTTCCTAGGGCTGAATGTGATTATTCCACTACAATTCATAAGCAATGGCCTAATTCCCTTGCTTAATCGTAGGGAAGCTAAACAACTGTCCGAGCGTGAATCTTAACGCACTGACACGATGACTGCACTAGGTCTTCCAACTCCTGATAACGCTGCACTTTCCATGACCACTGCTTGGATGGGGAGCCACTACTACCGAACATTTCGCCTTGCTAGCGAACCTCATGAACACTTCGACGCAATGATGATGCAACGAGAACGACTGATCGGAGTCACCATCGGCCACCTTTGGGACGAAGATGCCACAGCAATCGACCATGAGTTCGCTTCACTACTCGCCTCAGATACAGAAAACGACGCCAGCTACGCAGTGTGGCTGCCACCAGGTGCAGTCATCCCTACAGACGAACCTGCTCGTTCGCAACTACGAGTATTGCTCACAGCCGGAATGTCCGGCCTCGAATCGGGAGAGCGCCGTGAGGTGCGGATTCCCGTAGCTCTAAAGCTCGCCAAGATTCAAGAGGATGGCGCGTACATTTCTGTGACTGGCGAACTATCAAGTGCATGGACAACGATGTCGGAAGGAATAAAAGGGTCTTTTCATCTCGACTCAAGACCGATACATCGACTACCTGAGGAACCAGCGGAATTGGAAATCATTTTATCGCGGATTCGCGATCGAGCTGCACTGCTTAACCTCGAGGAATACACCGAGGTTCACGTCCACGATTACTGGCTCGTCTCAAGACTGCCATCGAACGACCTTGCTGGAGTCACGATTATCGGAGCGCCCCCAGAACTCGATCCACGAGATGGCGTACCTATCAGACGCTCTTTTCGTCGTGCCGTTAACCGATCAATAGAGCAACAAAAAACAGGGATTAGCGACCTCTCTGTTTTAGTATTGATTGGTGCATTGTCCCATATAGACGATGAACTAGTGACTGCAGCTCTGAAGGGTATGAATCCAGCAACCTATGGATCTCTCGACCTAATCGTTCTTACAGCCGCCGGATCAGTACGACAGATTTTACAACCGCGGTCACTGCCTTGGGAACAACCTAAGACCACTAGCTGATCTCTCGCAATATAAAGAGCCTGAGTTTACTGCCCCTTTAGAGATCCCTAGTTTAACTCTCTGAATCAGTATCACCCTTCTCGAGTTTGCCGATAGCATGCACCACATACGTTTTGGACACTTTGTCATGCCAAGTTTGCTTCCGTTTGTCGAATAGAGGCCACACATAGCCGGCCCAGAGGATCGCCTGACTAAACACTGCGGTAATTGTGCGAACCATGCCCTTTCGCAGGCCTGGTGGCTCTCCTTCATAATTTACAATTCGAATACCCACCGCAAGTTTCCCTGGAGACCATCCACGAGGATTGAAGATTGCGCCATAACCCAACTCAACGAGTGAAACAATTAGCGCAATTGCCGCAGCAGCACCAGATTCGAAAATGTCAGCAAGAAGAACAACCAAGCCAGCAGAAAAAGCAATTACTAGTCGATCAATCACGAACCCAATACAACGCCGGCTAAAGTTCGCAAGCGGATAACCAGGTTTTCCCTCCACGAGACTTGGCGGAAAGATGTCGAGTTCAGTGTCTAATAGGTCTACTTTGCTCAAGCGTTCAACTGCTAGCGATCCATCCCCATACCAAGTCAGACCAGGCGCTCCAATTTCCGAGTTCAATACACGATCGGCTTCTGAAGAAGCTCCTATACTATCGGCGGTTTCGAATTCAGAGGTCATAGATCAGGCATGCACACTAATCGCACCGTCGACCACTAGCAACTCGGAAGTTACAAATGCTGCCTCATCTGAAACTAAGTAGATTAAAGCTCCTTGAATATCATCAGAACGGCCCAAGCGTCGCAACGGAATGTACTGTTCTAGCGCAGCACGTAATCTGCTGTCACTCTGAGGGCCAGCTAATTCCTCATAAAATCCAAGGGCCAGTGCATTGACCGTTACGCCACTACGAATCCACTCGATACCCAAAGACTTTGTGAAACCTACTATCGCCCCCTGCGTAGCAGCATAGAGCGAACAATTCGGTACGCCTCGATCATGAATAATTGAGGCAAGATTCACTACCCGGCCGACCCCACGCTGAACCATTCTATGACCAATAATCCGAGTTGGAATCATCACTGCAGCGACATTAGTGCTAAAGGCTTGAGACTCTGCAGCAGCATCCGTTTTTAAGAACGGAACGATCGGCACCTGATGAGGCATGTTCACAAGAATGTCGACCGGCGCAATTCGCTCCTCAAGGCTTATGATCGCTTCTTCGATCGCAGCTTCGTCGGTTAGGTTGATAGTCAAGGCTTCACCTTGCCGACCAATCGACCAGCATTCATTCAAAATCGAATTCGCCTGCACTTCCTCATCCAGCTGGTCCGTTACTGTGGTCACCGAAACGTCACATCCAGCCTCGGCTAGTGCAAGCACCACTGATCGCTGTAGAGGTCCAGTAGCGCCCGTTACTAGAGCGTGCTTGCCGCTCAGATCAAAAAGATCCATTACCTAACCTCATCGATCTTCGGCGCCATGCCAGCAGGAACGATCCCGGCTGCAATAGCTCCCCCATCGATCAAAATTGTCTCACCAGAAATATAGTCAGCTGCCTCTGATGCTAAAAATACTGTCATTGGTCCGATTTCCTCTAAACGTCCATAGCGGCCAGCAGGTTGCCTGTCAGCATAGCGCTCGATATCCGTGGTTAAATTATGAGGAAACCTACCGGGAGCTATGCACGTCACTCGAATATTCTCCCGGGCATAACTGATTGCCAACGCCTTTGTCAGTTGAATTACACCACCTTTAGAAATCGGGTACATAAACTGCTGACGCGCTGCACGATAACCGAGACCTGACGTGATGTTGATGATTCGACCGTAATTCTGATCAAGAAAGTGTTGAATAATCGCCCGTGAACAAAAAAAGGCAGATGTGAGGTTCGTGTCGATTCCGTCATGCCAGTCCTCATCTGTCAACTCAGGCAGCTGCTTTCCATGACCAGCTCCACCACCCCCTGCGTTATTCACAAGAATCTCAATCGTCCCAAATTCTTTGATCGCATCCGCCACCATTGCGTTAACTTGAGACGAGTCAGTCACATCCGTCGACCGAACGAAATAACGACGCCCTATCGTGCGAACAAGTTCACCAGTTTCCTCCAGAGGTAAAATTCGACGACCAACTCCGATGATGTCAGCTCCAGCTTCGGCAAGGGCAATCGCCATCTCGCGTCCCAGATTGCTGCCAGCTCCCGTTACTATCGCGGTATGTCCACTCAAATCGAATTTGTCGAGGATCGACATGTGATGCTCCAAATGTGGTTAAACGCGCAACTATCCGAGCCTACGATACTTCCGCGACTTCACCCGTTACCCCGCTCGCTATGAGATCGCGCGCAGCGATACCAACCGTCTCAGATTCTGCCTCTTCGTGGACAACAAGAGCATTCACACATACCGCAATCTCTGCTAGTTCCCTACTAGCTTCGCGCACGAGCTGTTGAGCACCGGCTTGCGCACCGGCAACTGCTGCGATCCTGACCCGACTGGCAGCATGCTTTGTAACGACCAGCACGCTACCACGCTGACCTTTTACTAACTCGTTGCGAGCAAACTCGCCAGCAGCCGAACGAATAATAAAAAGATGAGCACTGAAGTTAAACGCTACGACCCGCGCTAATTCAGTCTCAGTGATCTTATCGAGGGGTACCTCAAGCATGAGTTCGCCAGCGCTTATAACGAAATCGAGACCACTCATCTCCTTAGCCACCTGACGAGTGGTTACCTGAACGTTCCGGCCAAGCATTACATCCATCACATACTCGGATGAGCTGCGTCCCAGCGCCTCTATAGCACGCTTCACTTTGCGTGACCTTAGTACACTCTCGTCCGGTTGCAACGCACATACAGCTACATTTGCCCCACCTTCAGCTAAAGCGAGTGCAATTGCACCACCTGACTCGAATTCAGCACCAACCACCATAGCCCTGCTACCAGAGAGAGTTGGCCCCATATATCCCCCTGCGCCTTCCAAAGATCAGGTAAAATCTGTCCGCCAAAGCGAAGAGTCAGATCACATCCGTAGCGCTCAACGCGAGCACTAGCGTACCTAGACCGATCCTATACCACACGAACGGCATCAAAGTTCCTCTAACTAAAAAGGCTAGTAACCAGCGGATCACTAAGGCACCTAAAACAGCCGCGACAATCACACCAATAGCCATCGGCGCCCACAGCATTGTCTCTTCGCTTGTCAAGGCTTTGTTGAACTGCAACACGCTAGCCCCCAGCACAGCCGGCGTAGAAAGTAAAAAGGAGAACCGCGCCGCGGACGGCCGGTCTAATCCGAGCCCGCGTGCGGCAGCGATCGTGATTCCCGATCGTGAGACTCCTGGGATCAATGCGACAACCTGCACCAGACCTACAGCTAATGCACGCCCCAGCGTGATCTCGAACAGTTTTAGGAATGTAGAACCCCAGCGATCTAAAGCTCCAATCACAATGCCAAAGCCAATTAACATAATCCCAACAATCCAAGGTTCTCGTAGTTCGCGCTCAATGAAACTAGAAAACAATAAACCGACCACCACCACCGGGATTGTTCCGATAATGACCCAAACCCCAAGCAAGGAATGCCTAGACCAAGCAGTGATCCGCCATCCATATTCCATCAAGTCACTCAACACACTTCCTATGATCATGATCCAGTCGCGCCAAAAGTAAGCAACCACAGCGATCATCGTTCCCAAATGAAGTGCGACGTCGAAGGTCAAGTCGTTCTCAGCATTACCAACTAACTCATCAGCAAGCACTAGGTGACCAGATGAAGAGACAGGCAAAAACTCCGTAGCAGCTTGAAGTACGCCTAATATGGCAGCGAGCAGCAGATCGTCGATATTCGCCACCCATTGACTCTACGCGGGTAGGCCTAATGGAGATATGGGCTGCTGGGATTACGCTTTATCGACACCTACTAAAGAAACTCCGAGTTAGCATGATCGAATGGATATCGGACCTTGGCTCAATCGCATTTTCCCGGAGATCAAACCCGATCCCCGACCGGATGGTTCATCATGGGTCGCACTGATCAAAACGCGCACACCCGAGCACAATCCACCACTCTTCTGGCTGGGTAAAGCAATCGACGTCATCGACGAATATGGTCAATACGATCTTTTTGAGAATCGGGCCCGTGCAGCACTAATGAACCCAAACCAGACCACTTGGGAATCTGAACAGCGTGTCGAGGATATCTTCAGCGCAGCATGTGCATTCGCGTGGGCTGCGCGAAATCTAGGTGAACCAAGGTTCATCCTAAATCCCAGTGGTTCAATATGCATCTCAGTACCTGAACACAAAGTTCTTGTTGCACATCGTCGTGTTCACCCGCAAAAAAACCTTGAAGCCTTACTTGCTTCAGTAATTCAACTTGCTACCGATGCAGACGAAGAACTTCCAAAAACTTCCCAAAGGCTCATCTACCTAGATATCTATCTAAACCTGCATTTCTACGCTCAAGACGTAGGCTATAGACTCGAATTAACTGAACCAATGATTACTGCTCTACGTGATCTGGCTGACCAACGCTTGCTAGGTCACGTAATCACCCGACCGTTTCAGTGGGGCAAACCTCTACACGCTTCCTATTGAATATCAATTTTCGCTGGCTTTCAGCTAACAGCACCCAAAATCAGAGCACCTGAGATAGCTTCGCAATACATGTGCCGGATGCAGCAAACAAGCTCAATCAGGGAACTCGCTCTGACGGCACACGTAACAAGGGCAGATCTAGCACGTCGCCAGTCACAAGTGCTTCACCTACCTCGATTTCAACTCTAACCAATGAAGGTTCTAGGTAAGCCAAAGCTATGCTCGCTTCAAGCTGTGCAGAGTACCCTGCGTTAACACACGCACCGATATCTTCACCGCCCGAGTAAACGCGGTCACCACGTTTAGCAAGGCCAGATTCCGTGAGCTTAATAATCTTAATTACACGTGACGAAGGGGACTCCAGCGACATCGCGAAGGCTCCTATCGACTCTTTATCAGCGCCTTGAAGCAACGATTCTAGACCAGCAGAAATCGGAGTCGCTGGAGTCGGGGTTTCATAGGGTGCTTCAAGTACACCAGCCTCAATTCGAAGCACATCGTGCGCTGCGAGACCAGCTGGAACCAATCCAGCGGAAACACTATTCTCCCAAAAATGCTCACCGACTTCCGGCGATAAGACAAACCAGTAACCGTCTTCAGCGATCTGAGAAGTGTGGGCGACGAGCGCCCTGTACCCGCCTAAAAGAAGTTCATGTGCCTCCCCTTCAGGGATCGCACTAGGGATAGTCGTACCAACAACTGCCTCGAGGTATTCGGCCACACGTGGCCCTTGCACAGAAAGCAACACACTCTCGGTCAGTCGGTCATGGACACTTACCTCGTCCGTCAAACCGAGCTCAACCGCAGTTGCTTCAACAATATCCGGAAGATGGACCTGAGTTTGCGGTCCGGTGACGATAAGCCAACGTCCGGACTCCAGATGGCAGAGAGTAGGGATATCTAAAATCGTGCCATCTTGACGAAGAGCAAGCACGCGACGCATCCCTCGAGAAGGAATAGCAGCGATATTAGAGGCGAATACACGCGTTAATACTTGGTCGGCTTGGGCACCGGTAACATAGAAGCGACCAAGATGGGACCGATCAAATATGGCGGCGTCCTGTCGAGCAGCGCGCTGCTCGTCGTAGAGCCCACCGAACCAAAGAGGCAAAGTAAAACTATGCACTGGTGCTGGATGCCAACCACGTTTCATATGCAGATGCGCTAGCGGCAACGTGTTCGTCTGGTGACCGAGATTGGGTGCTGAGTTAGAGCGATCCTTCTTAGAGATCAATGGAATAAAGCTCTCAAGCAAACCATCCATTACAAATCAAGCTCCTTTAAGAACGCTCTCCGTGCGAATGAGGTAACCCCTGCCCTTCGGGTCCAACATCGACCCATTTGCGGTAGCCTTTTTCGTTTCGTTCAATACGCCCGACACCGGGATATGGTCCATGACAGAACATCAACAGTGCCTCGTCATCGATACAACGCTCTATCAGCATCTTCTTTGTCTCCATCGAAACAAGCGGCAAGATGTCGAGGCCAGAGACCCATGAAGTGCGCTCGAGTTGCGAACGATGCTGAACCATGTCACCTATATAAACACCCCATTCCTGACCTGAATGGACAACCACTGCTCCATGGCCCTCTGTATGGCCAGGCGTCGGTAAGAAACGAATCTCTTTAGTAATAGCAGTCTCGCCATCAAGCAGTTCAAGACGATCAGCAACTGGGTCAATATTTCGTGAGAGATAAGTGGCACGCGTTCGCTCGTTGGGCCGAGTTGCATCTTCCCACTCGCGCGCGCCTATAAAATAACGCGCGTTCGGAAACGTGGGTATGAAAGCAGCCGGATCATTGTGATCAGCATTCGGCGCAACACTCGTATTCCAACCGCAATGATCTGAGTGCAGATGGGTGTTGATGACGATATCTATGTCATCCACTGTTACACCCAGCGCAGAGAGCGAAGTTATAAGAGTTCCTTCTGAGGCAGGAGAAGCAGCTGAGTCGCGATCTCCAGGCTTCCCACCTACCCCGGACTCGATCAAGATCGTCTTTCCTTCTGAACGTAACAGTAAACAGTTAAGTCCGGTTTCCATTCGATAGAGATCGTCTAATTCTTCAACTTGCCTCTCCCACATGATCCGTGGCACAACGCCAAAAATGGCACCTGCGTCATAAAAGTGTGAACCGTCATTGACTACCGCAAAGTGCACCCCACCGATTGCGAAACGAGCTCCGCTAGGTATCGCCATCGTTAATCACCTCACGACATCCTACGCAACAACTTTTGCCAACACGTGGCCCAACAGTACCTAGTTCAGCAACCGTCATTCCAGTTTCAACACCTAATGACGTATTCCTGATGTAGAGCAATTATCGAAATCTTCGGACAAGTCATCAGACTGTCAGAGTGCACTAATTAATTCTAATCTGAGCAACATGCTTGCCGCTGCTTCGAAACGAACCCTATGATCACGCAACTATTCTGTACACGAATGCGCGCGCAGATACCATCCCGGGAAAGAGACCGCCGATGCCGACACCTACCGCATTCCTCCGTGGTGAATTCGTACCGCTGGAAAATGCAACCATCAATGTGATGACACACGCCTTCAACTACGGCTCAGCAGTGTTCGAGGGAATCCGAGGAAACTGGAACGAAAAGCAGGAGCAGCTCTACCTCTTCAACACGCGCGGTCACTTCGAACGTCTACGTATGAGCGCCAAAATCATGAGATTGAATTTGCGCTATAGCGACAATGAACTAGTCGAAATGACTCATGAATTAGTTCGGCGTAACGGGTACCGTGAGGACGTTTACGTTCGACCACTCGTCTATAAATCTTCAGAAGAAGTCGGTGTCCGGATGCATAATTTGGAGGATGATTTCCTCCTGTTCGTAACACCGTTTGGTGCCTACCTCGATCTAGACGCCGGGGTGCGCTGCATGACTTCCTCTTGGAGGAGAATTGACGACACAATGATACCGGCACGAGCCAAGGTGAGTGGTCTCTACGTCAATAATGCAATGGCAAAGACTGAGGCTCAGCTAAACGGCTTTGACGAAGCAATCATGCTCAATGTCGACGGACACGTGTCCGAAGGATCGGGTGAAAACATCGTAATGGTCCGTGATGGGAAGCTCATCACGCCGATAGAGTCCGACAATATTCTTGAAGGAATCACTCTTGAAACAGCTTTGCAATTGGCCAAGAACGACCTGAATCTTACCGTTGAACGCCGCTCTATCGACCGGTCAGAACTTTATATAGCCGACGAAATTTTCATGACAGGCACAGCGGCTCACTTGACACCTGTCACAGAGGTCGACCGGATTCCGATCGGTAATGGTTCTGCTGGTCCAATCTCCTCGCAGCTGCAAAAGACGTACCTCGATATGATCACAGGCCGATTGCTCCCCCATTACAGCGAGTGGCTAGATCCCATATACGATTCAGCTACGCGGTCTCCATCAACATAACGAAAACCTTTACGAGAATTTTGCTAATCCATTAATCAACAAGAAATGCCACGATAAGATTAGACCATCTGGAAAAGTCTCCACCAAGTTACTGCTTGTGATCATTTTAAGGCGATAGACAGGCAATGACCTACCAACCACCTCGAGCTATCGGGATACTTATTGGTGCAACACTGACACTTTGGGGCGCAGCGGTCGCCATCCTACTGATAAACCACGCGATCGCTGTAAATTTCGGATTTTCCGTCGTGCTGACCATTGCTGGCTCGATCGCTGCTGCTACTGTCGCTGTTCTTTTTGGCTATTGGACATATGCACTTGGCACATTGAGTTATGAACTGGATCGCAATGGGCTCGTCATCTACTGGGGCGCAACACGTCAAGTCATTCCACTCCAGGAAATAGAGCGAATCGTGCCCGGAACCTCCGTGGCTATAGCACCTGTTCAAGGAGTGTCTTGGCTCGGATATCACGTTGGACTGGCTTCTATCGAGCATGTCGGTGACGTGCTCTTTTACTCTACGCATCAAAACGAAAAACAAGTTCTTTACGTGATTACATCTGATCGAAACTATGCAATCTCAGTAGACGACCCTGATGAGTTCGCTCGCGAGGTCCAAATCCGTCAAGATCTCGGGCCTACTGCACCCATTGCAACCCATGCGCAACGCATAGGTAGTACCGCACAGGCATTCTGGCATGACCCAGTAGGGCGCGTCCTCGTTGGCACAGCTTTGCTTGCGAACTTCCTCATGTGGACTTTTGTTAGTCTCCGCTATCCGGCGTTGCCAGCTGTGTTTGAAATGCAATTCCCAGCCTATGAAGAAAGTGGATTAATTAATCTACAAACGAAAGATTCGATCCTCCAGCTCCCACTGATAGCAACAATATTATTGGTTATTAACTTGTTGGTAGGATTCGTACTCCATACTTGGGCACGTATCACAAGCTACCTACTATTCATTGTCGCAATCATCGTTCAACTTCTCTTTACCGGAGCAATCGCCATAGCAATTAAGGGAGTCTGAACAAGGTTTATCTCATGCCAGAAATTCAGCAACGCCGCCTAGGTCGGACCAACCTGATGGTCAACGAAATCGGGCTAGGGGCGATGGACACACCCAACTCACCAGCGGGAGCTCAAACGCTCCGCACGGCAGAGAACGGTGGTATCAACTTCGTAGACACTGCGCGCGAATACTCGGGAAGTGAATTCCTAATTGGCCAACATGTACGTGAGCTAGGGAAAACAAGCTTCCTTCTTGCATCAAAGACATTCAGCCGCAATATCAACGGAAGCCAGCGCGACATCGACAAGTCAATTGCCACCCTTGGGGTTAAATATCTTCCTCTCTATCAGCTACATGACATCTCATCTCCTGAATCTTGGGCTGAAGTTTGCGATGAAAATGAAGGTGCACTCGCCGGACTAAAAATTGCTCAATTTAGAGGACTGATCAATCACATCGGTGTTTCTAGTCATAACACCAAATTGCTTGAGGAATTGATCAAGAGTAACGAGTTCGACACTGTGATGCTTGAGTACTCAGCATTCTATCCGGATACGGCATCGATCATCGATCTTGCAGTCGAATATGACATCGGCGTAATCGTCATGCGCCCAGTTGGTGGCTCTGGTCGAGCTAGCGCTATACGCACTGCAATCACCGACGGATACAATGGTCCGCTCACGCCAGCGAACCTTCTTCGCTACGTTCTCGCTAATCCTGGAGTTTCGGTCGCTATCCCTGGCACCAGATACCCCTCTCACGTTATCGAAAACATCGCGACGGCGATCAAATCCACTCCCATGAGCAAGATGGAAGCAGCAAACTTGGAGGCAGAGGCAGCACGTCTATACTGATCTCAAGCTATTAATCAGTCTCGCACATGATGACCATCATGAAACGTTTCGATCTTCTAGGGCATTATCGAGTATCGAAAGCAATTACCTTATTCTGAGGTCTAACTGGCTTAAACTCACGGATAACGCTGACCGAAGACTTGACGAACAACTAACCCCTACAGAGTAAAAGTAACTCACGCCTGACTAGTGACGATGATCGTCGTAGCATCAAAACGTGGATATCGACGTTATCGTTGTGGGTGCCGGGCCTGCTGGTAGCACAGCAGCACGTGAGATCGCTTCGCGAGGTGCACGTGTTCTATTAGTAGACCGTGCAAAATTTCCAAGAGATAAACCCTGTGGGGGAGCTGTGACATTCCGCACTGCGGCTTTGCTTCCCTTCTCTCTCGATCCAGTTATTGAAGATGTTGTCCACAATGCTCGGCTACAATTCCGTAATGGTAAGGAGGTGGTCCATCGCAACGAACGTCCACTGACCTATATGACGCAACGAAGCCGCCTTGACCATTTTCTCGTTGAACAAGCCCAGAACGTTGGAGTTGAATTTCGGGACGACCAACAAGTTAAGGTTGTTAAACAGCTCAAGAACGGAAATTTCGAAGTCAATATCAATAGTGATAAGCATCTGTGTCAGGTGCTGATCGGAGCGGATGGCGCCAACGGCATCGTGCGCCAGAATCTCGGCTACGAAGCACCATTAGATGGAGCTGTCGCACTCGAAGGAAATATTCAGTGCTCACCGCAGCACAATCCATTTCGCGGCGAAATCGCTCTTCACTTCGGAGACATGGCAGGTGGGTACGGCTGGATTTTCCCAAAGTATGATCGGATCAATCTGGGAGTAGGCGGCTGGCAGGAACAAGTTGGTGCAACTCTCCGTACCCGTCTTAACGAGTTATGCGTTCGCTACGGGTTTGCTCCCTCAGACCTTCAAGAGTTAAGAGGTCATCACCTCCCGTTAACTCGCCCAGGTGCAATCGTAGCGAAGGGTGGATCAGCTGTAATTGGAGATGCTGCTGGCCTCATCGATCCACTGTCTGGGGAGGGAATCCACGGCGCAATCGCATCCGGCGTCGCAATCGCCGCACCTGTCGAAAACTATCTGAACAGAAAAGTTGATTCACTCGTCGGGTATCAAACCAAAGTCACACGAGAGCTAATCCCAGATCTGGAAGCATCACGGTCGCTGATGGAGATTTTTCATGCATCACCCAGACCGTTTGTCTGGCTATTGCAGCATTCCGATCAGTTCTGGAATAGAGCGGCTGACCTAGTTAGAGGCGAAATTAGTTATCAAACCGTTGTGCGACACTTCGGACCAATCGTCTCTGCATCACTCGGCCCGACAGCAAAATTAGCTCGGTTACGTACCGGACGGTCCTCTTTCTTAGACGTTTTAAGGCGCTGAAGTGCTCAGACCTCTGACAACGCTCATCTTCCTTATCGCGATTGCGACTAGTGCTTGTTTTGAACAACCATCAGATGATGACCCTCTACCACTTTCAACTAGCGTACCGATTTTCAAAACAGCAACCGTTACAAGTCAATCCGACGCGATCGAGACCCGGAGATTAACTAACGCCGATATAACATCTATGCTGCAAGAAATCGTGTGCTGGTATGACGATCCAAAACTCGCCGCTGACTGCCTACCAGTGGGCAAAAAAGAATCTAGATTGCTCTCAGAAATGGCAGCGACGAAAGACCATCGATTCATCGCCCCACTTGTCGATATGCTTTCACTCGAACTCGGATGGAAGCCATGGATTCAAGAAACATTAGCCGCAATCACTGGCTATGAATTCAACAAGAGTTACGGCTGGTCAACTTGGATCTCAAATCAACCTCCTCCGCTTCCAGATGGTTATATAGGTTGGAAAGGCCATTTGCTTTCGATAGTCGACGAGCGGTATGTCCACTTGCTCAACGATGAAATGTCGCTCGATGTTCGCCCTGAAGAGTTGGTTTGGTCACGTCTAGCGATCGATGAGCGTATCTCTTTGACCAACCCCAGAATGGTGCACCGTCAAGAGCAACGATATCTCTCACCAGATGATGTAATATTTGGTGTCTTCCTAAATGGTGAAGCTCGCGCGTATCCGCAACGAATCCTCGCTTGGCACGAGCTCGTCTACGACGAGCTCGAGGGCGACCCAATCTTCATCACCAATTGTGTCCCTTGTGGTAGTACGGTCGTTTACGAAGCAATCGCAAGCGACAATCGACGCTACCAGCTAGGTAACACTGGGCTCGTATACCGTTCACGCCACCTTTTTTACGACACTGAGACACATAGCTTGTGGGATCAACTCACCGGAAACGCCATCACCGGCGAAGCATTCGCTAAGGGAGTTTCGCTGACTCCAATACCCGTACTCCGAACAACTTGGGAAGAATGGGCTAACCGACACCCAAATACTGCTGTCCTTTCCCTTGAGACAGGTACTTATTACAACTACGATTCTGGTGCCGCGATAGTAGAGGAGGTCGCCTCTCCGGACCCCTACTTCCCTGCACCCATACCTCTAAACGATAGCTATGAGATCAAAGAGCGGGTTCTTGGACTCGAAATCGAAGGTTCCACCAGGGCATATCCACTGTCTGCACTCGAGGAAGCAAGAATCGCACATGATAGTCTTGCTGGACAAGACATTGTTCTTATTTCCCAAGGGCCGGGCAGTGGCGTGTCCGTCTACCAATCACACGACATTTCACTCTCATTCTTGCAAGGCCCCCTCGATTCACTCGAAGCCGTCGACGATGCGGGTGAAAGATGGTTTCTTGACGAAGCAATGCTGGTGAACGTTATCGATGGACGGATTAGACAAGCAATACCCACCAAAATCGCTTACTGGTTTGCATGGGCAGATGCGTTCCTGGAGACAACCATCTGGAAAGACTAGAGGTTGGGTAGACAAACTAGCAGTTGACTAGTTGCACTAGACATGTTGATACTGGTTGCATCATGCGGACTGCCACGAGCACAGGTTCACACCGAGATGACATCGCCGAAAGCGATTCTGTACGTCTGTCCGCCCTTCTAGTACTCGTACTTATTTAGGCGACACTGGGCGGTCAAAACCACCCAGCGTCGCCGAAGACCCGCGTGACGGGTCCATTCGTATGCTTCCAGAATGCATCAACCCAGCCATATACCTAAGCGAACACAAAGATGACTAAAATGAGCGGCGCCGACATCGTTCTCGAGTGTTTGAAGCGAATCGGAATTGATACTGTCTTTGGTTATCCGGGTGGTGTTGTACTGCCGCTATATGACCGCTGGCCTTCACATCCCGAAGTGCGACATATTCTGGTGCGTCACGAGCAAGGTGCAGGACACGCTGCCGAGGGATATGCAAAGGCTTCAGGGCGCCTTGGATGTGCCCTTGCCACCTCAGGTCCAGGAGCAACAAACCTAGTTACAGCGATCACTGACGCGATGATGGACAGCATCCCTACTTTGTTTATTACAGGTAACGTTGCCCGCAATTTACTTGGAAGGGATGGTTTTCAAGAGGCTGACATCACTGGCATCACCATGCCGATTACTAAACACAACTATCTCGTAATGCGTGCCGAGGACATTGCACCAGCGTTTGCCGAGGCGGCATACATCGCGACAACCGGACGCAAGGGTCCAGTACATATCGATATACCGAAGGACGTTTTCTTAGAAGATGCTGAGTTTGAATGGAATCAAGACATCTCTCTGAAGGGTTACAACCCCACAGCCACCGGTAATTCAGCACAGGTGAAACGTGCTGCCAAATTAATTCAGAGAGCTGAGCGACCGATCATTTTTGCAGGCCACGGCATAATCCAAGGTGATGCGACAAAAGAACTCGTCGAGTTCGCTGAGAAATGCGGAACGCCCGTACTAAATACACTCTTAGGATTGGGATCAATTCCGCAAGATCACACCCTGTCTTACGGCATGCTCGGAATGCATGGCTCCTATTGGGCTAACCACGCCGCTTCCAACGCTGACCTGCTCATTGGCTTAGGGATGCGAATGGATGATCGTGCACTCGGACGATTCGCAGATCTTAACCCAAATGCACAGGTGATACACATTGACATCGATCCAGCCGAACATAACAAGAACATCGTCGCCACTGTGCCAATCGTTGGCGACGTACGCGAAGTATTAAGTCAACTCGTTGAAGAATTCGAACCAACAGCACATCCCGAATGGTTACGATGGATCGACGATCTTCAAAACGAGCATACTGAGTCATTCTCCGTGCCAAACGGTCCTGAATTATCGACCCAATACGTCGAAGCATGTATCGCTAACGCGGCTGGTACAGACGCTACGGTCGTGACGGGTGTCGGCCAGCATCAGATGTGGGCTGCACAGCACATGAACATTTCACGGCCGCGCCAGCTGATCACTTCGGGTGGTCTAGGCACGATGGGGTTCGAGGTTCCCGCTGCGGTGGGTGCGGCTGTAGCAGAGCCTGATCGCACTGTGTGGGCAATTTGCGGCGATGGAGGATTTCAAATGACTATGCAAGAACTATCGACAATGGTTGACGAACACTTACCGGTAAAAATGGCCATCATGAACAATGGCTTCCTTGGCATGGTCCGACAGTGGCAAGAGTTGTTCTATGATGACAACTACGTCTCCGTAGCAATTTCCCAGCCAGACTTTGTGAAGCTCGCTGAGGCTTACGGTATCAAAGCAATACGTGTCAGCGACAAGTCTGCCGTCAATTCTGCAATCATTGAAGCCCAAGAACACGACGGACCAGTCCTCATCGACTTTCAAGTTGAAGCCGAAGGGAACGTCTGGCCGATGGTGCCAGCTGGTGCTGCACTAAATGAAACAGTTGAATCACCGAGTGAACTCGAAGCACCTGCTTAAATATCCAATGCTGAGTGATCGAATAGAGAACTCATAAGTAGATGCGAACGAGTTCCTGACACGAAATCAACGAGGAAATTGTCATGAGTACCGCAGAATTACCAATGCGCCATACCGTTGCTGCCCTAGTCCAAGACAAGCCAGGGGTACTGAACCGCGTCGCTTCGCTCTTTCGAAGACGAGGATTTAATATCGAATCACTGGCCGTCGGCTCTACTGAAGAGGTTGGCATATCTCGCATGACCTTTGTAATAGAAGGTGGTGACGGGATAGTCGAACAAGTGGAAAAGCAACTCTACAAACTAATCGATGTAGTCAAGGTGTCTGATCTGACAAAGGAAGATGCCGTAATACGTGAATTAGCACTGATCAAAGTCCGATGCCGTCCTGAGCAGCGTCGTGAAGTGCTCGATCTTGTCGAGATTTTTCGTGCGCAATCAGTAGACGTAACTCAGAACGGTATGGTCATCCAGCTAGTAGCACAGCCGGATACGGTTGATGGGTTGCTGGAAAATCTTCGTCCGTACGGCATCCGAGAGATGGTTCGTACGGGCCAAATCGCAATCGCTCGCGGTGTAAAAACAACCTCTGCCAACGAATCAGAGTCCACTGCTACTGCTCGTTTTCATCAAGAATCGGGGCGCCGCCCCGAGGGCAATTTGCCCTATGTCTCAAAATAGCAACGACAACTGGTCACAAGTGTCGAAATATCGGACTTCAAGAACATGAACATGGTACTGAATCTTATCCTTCGCCGGCCCTCCGCCACCTGACTGTTGGAAGGGAGGGCCTCAGAACCAAGAATATCCACTACAGCAGCGATGGAGCACCAAAAATGACTGACTCGGACAAGGTATATATCTTCGACACCACACTCCGCGACGGAGAACAATCCGCCGGTATTGGCTTCACAATTGACGAGAAAATCGAAATTGCGAAGGCATTATCACGGCTTAACGTCGATATCATTGAAGCTGGTTTCCCTATTTCGTCTCCGGGTGATCTCGAAGCAGTCGCGCAAGTCGCAAAACAGGTAAGAGGTCCTGTGATCGCTGGATTAGCGCGTGCGGCAATCGGTGACATCGACGCGGTGTGGGAGGCCGTTCAGCATGCAGAAACACCTCGTATCCATGTGTTTTTATCGTCCAGTGATATCCACCTAGCACAGCAACTTCGTAAGAATCGTGAAGACATTATGGAAATGGCTCGGGCTGCAGTGGCTCATGCCGCCAACTACACCTCTGATGTCGAGTTCTCTCCAATGGATGCAACACGTTCCGACCCTGAATTTGTCTACCAAATCGTTCAGGCTGCAATCGAGGAAGGAGCAACCACCATCAACATTCCAGATACGGTCGGATATGCCATCCCCGAGGAATACGAGGCCTTTATTCGCTCCCTACCTGATAACGTTCCTGACATGCACAAGGCACGGATTTCGGTGCACTGTCAAAACGATCTCGGGATGGCTACTGCAAATTCACTCGCGGGAATACTCGGTGGTGCGCGCCAAGTCGAAGGGACGATCAACGGCATAGGTGAACGGGCCGGCAACGCCTCACTTGAAGAGATAATCATGGCAATACGAACGCGGCCAGACTTCATGCACGTTCATGTCGACGCAAATCCAAGCGAGATCTACAACATTAGCAGCCTTGTAGAACGCGCATCGGGAATGCATATCCAACCTCACAAAGCAATCGTCGGTAAGAACGCCTTCCGCCACTCCTCAGGCATCCACCAAGACGGAGTCCTGAAGATGCGCGAAACTTACGAAATTATGGATCCACTTGAGATAGGTATTCCAGGCGGTTCAGCGATCGTTTTAACGAAGACTTCTGGCCGTCATGGTCTACAGTCTCGCCTTTCAGAACTGGGAATCGATCCATCCGAAGAAGACTTCCAGCGCATATGGGAGGCATTTCTCGGAGTTGCCGACGCTAAAGATGAGGTAGATGACCGCGATCTAATGGCAATCGTTGCGGAGCAAACTCAAATTAAGATCGAAGACGCGTGGACATTAGATCTCGTACAAGTTTCCAGTAGCGATCATGGCACTCCGACCGCAACGGTGAGGTTAATTGATCCCACTGGAGAATCCAGAGAGGACGCTGCAATCGGAACAGGGCCTGTCGATGCTGTCTACCGTGCTATTAACCGCGTGACAGGTACTGAGAATAAGCTCACGGAGTTCTCCGTGAAGTCGGTGACAGAAGGAATCGACGCTCAGGGTGAAGTTACAATTCGGGTCGAAGCTGACGGTGCTGCATATCAGGGGCGTGCTGCCGATACGGACATTCTCGTGGCAAGTGCGCGCGCCTACCTCTACGCTCTGAACCGCTCAATTGCTGTAGTGCAAGATTCGTAGAAGTTAACAAAGGCGTAACGACAAGAAAGTGTACCTATGACTCAACCAAAGACCATCATCGAAAAAATATGGACTGAACACGTGGTCGACAGGACGGGTCAGGATTCACACTCCGAGCTTCAGCAACTTATCTACATCGATTTGCACCTCGTTCATGAGGTCACATCGCCACAAGCATTCGAGGGATTGCGACTCGCGAGTCGTAAAGTCCGTCGCCCTGACCTCACTCTGGCAACTGTCGATCACAATGTCCCTACAATTGGCCGGGACCAGCCAAACCCTGACCCACTTTCCACTCAACAAATAGAGGTAATGCGCCAAAATGCCCTCGATTTCGAGGTGCCATTGTTCGATATCTTTGACATCCGCCAAGGCGTTGTCCACATCATTGGTCCCGAGCAAGGATATACGCAACCAGGTATGACAATTGTTTGTGGTGACAGTCACACCTCTACTCACGGCGCATTTGGCGCACTCGCTTTCGGAATTGGAACGTCAGAAGTCGAACACGTGTTAGCGACTCAGACGCTGCGTCAAGAACGACCAGCGACAATGTCTGTCGAGGTGACAGGTGAGCTTGGCCCAGGCGTCACAGCCAAGGACATAATCCTCGCAATCATCAATAAAATAGGCGTTCATGGCGGAATCGGTCACGTGATTGAGTACCGTGGTGAAGTAATTCGTAACCTTTCGATGGAAGGACGAATGACGATTTGCAACATGTCAATCGAGGGTGGTGCACGAGCCGGCCTAGTTGCACCTGATCAGACCACCTTCGACTATTTGCGAGACCGTCCTCATGCACCACAAGGTAAGGATTGGGACCACGCCATCGAATATTGGTCGTCTTTGGCAACAGATGAAGGCGCAACCTTTGATCGCGAAGTCGTGATCGACGGAAGCGAAATTCAACCATATGTCACCTGGGGCACAAATCCAGCCCAGAGTACAACCGTCGATGGACGAGTACCGGATCCGGAAACAGTACCCACGGAACAACGTGAATCGATCGAGCGTGCACTCTCCTATATGAACCTCAACGCGAACGTCCCTATTCGCGAAATCATGATCGATCGCGTATTTATCGGTTCATGCACGAACGGACGTATCGAAGATCTCCGAGCTGCCGCTCAGGTCGCTAATGGTAGACAGGTGGCGGAAAATGTTGGCGCGATGGTGGTACCGGGATCGGGTCTTGTTAAACAACAAGCAGAAGCCGAAGGCCTAGACGTTATTTTCAAAAACGCTGGTTTCGAGTGGCGCGATGCTGGTTGCTCCATGTGCCTAGCGATGAATCCAGACATCTTACTTCCCGGTGAACGCTGTGCGTCTACTAGTAATCGTAATTTTGAAGGCCGACAGGGGCCGGGCAGCCGCACTCACTTGGTCAGTCCAGCGATGGCGGCCGCCGCAGCTATCGCTGGTCATTTTGTTGACGTCCGAGAGGTGATTTCATGAAACGAGTTAGCAGCGTTCAAGGGAAAGCAATTCCTATTGACCGAGTCAACGTCGATACCGATCAAATAATCCCAGCGAAGCATCTGAAGCGCATCGAACGAACAGGCTATGGGCCGTTTGCATTCGAAGCTTGGCGATCAGATCCGAACTTCGTGATCAATAATCCAGCGTACACTGGCGCAAAGATTATGATTACACGTCAAAACTTCGGTTCTGGCTCCAGCCGTGAACATGCTGTCTGGGCACTAGAAGGGCTTGGTATCGAAGCGCTAATCGGCACTAGTTTCGCCGACATCTTCCGTAACAATTCTTTCCAAGGTGGCTTACTCACAATTGAACTCCCTGAGAAAGATATCGACTATCTAATGGCACGAGCGGAAGAACTACCAGATTCCGAAGTGATCGTTGACCTACCGTCGCAAACCGTACGTACCGCAGACGGACAGTGGGAGCGCCACTTCGAAATTGACGCCTCTCGTAAACACCGTCTCCAACATGGACTCGACGACATCTCAATGACCCTCGAAGACGAAGTTGGAATCACCGAATTCGAAAAACAACGCACACCGCTCAAGCCAAGCACATTAACTGTGACGGAAAGCGCGTAATTACTGTCTGCCAACGTCTTATCAGTAACTCAACTGAGAGCTAGACAATGATGCTACCGACCGGTCTATCCCTGTCTACCCGGAATGCACTCGCGGAGGCGTTACCTAACGCAAATTTCGACTCTGCTGTCCTCGTCGGTGAAGGATATGGCTTAGTGGGTTTCCGAGTACCCGACCCAACAGGCGATTGGGCTGTACGCATCCCACAACCGCAGGCCAGTCGAGCAATCTCCAACCTCAAACTTGAAGCCAAATTGCTACCCAGCCTCGAAAACGCAATAACCACAGAAACTCCGCGGAAATCTAACCTTGTGTACGATAACGAAGGCACTGTTATCGCTGCCATCCATCGGTTCATCGATGGCAATCCACCTTCGAGTCGTTCCATCAGAGGTGCAAGGCGCGAACGCCTCGCTGCCCAAATAGCAACCTTCTTTAAGGAACTTCACTCATTTTCACCGGCCAAAGCGCGCCGACTAGAGGCGCGTACGGTAGACCTCTGGCCTGACCTTTACCAACCATTAATTACAAAAACTCTTCCTCATCTCGGAAGAGCCGGGCGTACTTGGCTCAAGACCCGTGCTCTCGAATTCGAAAGAGGAGGTGCTACCGCGGAGGTTCCGCGCGTCCTTATACACGGTGACATCGCAGGTGAACATCTTCTGCTAGATGCTGACTCAAACCTTGCCGGGGTAATCGACTTTGGCGACGCGATGATCGCCGATCCAGCCCTCGACTTCG
>Ga0310344_10000863_pt1 | contig 23712 bp, 13 predicted proteins | sample HC15DNA20200_MG_FD_203801 | JGI IMG/M metagenome (GOLD analysis project Ga0310344, IMG submission 203801) | Marine microbial communities from station ALOHA, North Pacific Subtropical Gyre - HC15-DNA-20-200_MG | ecosystem: Environmental > Aquatic > Marine > Oceanic | place: Pacific Ocean: North...
TTCAGATGGAATGTGTAATATCACCCTGATTCAACAGCCTCCAGAGTGCGATCGACCGACCCTTGAAGATGGTGATGAATATGTCCATTTCGGAGTTATTGTGAAGGATGTTCAGAAGTGTTGGAAACGGTTGGAAGGATGGGGTGCTCAGTTTTGCAGTGAGGCGATTAAGCAGGGGCAGGATTTAGAAAAGGAATCGTTACCCGAGCGGTCCTTTAAAGTTCTTGATCCCGATGGAAATGTAGTGGATGTGACCGAAGATAAGACTGAATGGAAAGGTGTAACGTTATAGTTACGGATGTTTGCCATTACTTGTGGATCATCCGCGATCCAAACGCAAAGGATGTTTCTGTTTTCTGGTTCAGACAGGTGTGATTGATGCCGACAGTACTACTTGCTCATCCCGGGTATTCCAGTGGTGGACCGTATGAAGCCATCCTGGAAAAGGCCGGGTTTTCGCTTCGAAAGAAGCCTGAGGGTTCTGATTTTTTCAACGAAGAGCAGTTTCGCGAAGCACTACAGGGGTGTGAAGCGGTCATTGCCGCGACAGAACCCTATTCAAGGTCATTAATGGAACAGACTCCGGATCTACGAGTGATAGCCCGGAGCGGAGTGGGATATGATGCAGTGGATGTCAGCGCGGCGGATGTGCACGATATCGTTGTGACGACAACACCCGGGACCAATGAGCATTCCGTGGCGGAGCACGCGCTTGCAATGATGATGGCGATTGCAAGAGGCTTTCCGGAACGTGATCGTCAGGTAAGGCGTGGCCCTCCCTGGACTCGGCGAGCGGGCCCTCGTATGGCCGGTAAGAAACTTGGAATTATGGGACTGGGCCGGATTGGCCAAGCCCTTGCGACTCGTGCGATTGGCCTCGGAATGCAGGTGATCGCTTTTGAACCCTATCCCAATGAGGCATTCATCCAGAAGTGGAAGATTAAACGGGTCACACTGCAGGAATTGTTGACCGAAAGTGATTTTGTGAGTGTTCATGTACCGCTCTGTGAGGCAACTCATGGTGTTATTAATCGGGAAACAATGAACCAGATGAAAAAAGGGTCCATGTTGGTCAATACGTCACGTGGAGGTATTGTGATAGAAGAAGATCTGGTTGAAATACTAAAGAATGGGCCCCTTGCCGCTGCGGCTCTTGATGTGTTTGACACCGAACCGTTACCTCTAAACAGTCCCTTGTTGGCGGTAGACAATCTTCTTCTAAGCCCGCACTTGGCCGGACTGGATGAACAATCCGCATACGATGCAAGCGTGATGGTCGCTGAATCTATCGTTGCCCTGTTTGAAGGAAAGTGGCCTTCAGAGTGTGTGGTAAATGATCAATTAGATTCCACCTGGCGCTGGAATCGTTCAGATAGTTGACTCTCTAGTATAAGAAGCGTGGTATTTGAGAGACCGTTGCCCTGGCTTTCAGCTGCTGTGCAAAGACAGGGGCCAGTTGTTCAGGTCATCCATGATTCCGATATAACGATTGCCGAACTTTCTCGTGGACACCCGCTTTTGTACCGCGATGCACACGAAGTGAAAAACTGTTACTATCAGATTAGTTGAGTTTTAATTCGTTCCAAGGTCTGAATGAACAATATGAGGAGGCGTATGAGGTGGGTATTAGGGGTGGCGGTTGTGTGCATGGGCAATGCCGTTCTTTTTGCGCAAGATTCCGAAGAGGAGATTTTCTTTGAAAAGAAAATCCGACCAATCCTTGTTGACCACTGTTACAAGTGTCATTCTAAGGACTCGAAGAGTCTGAAGGGCGGACTGCTTCTGGATTCTCGCCAGGGGCTGCGTAAAGGTGGCGATTCGGGTCCTGCACTTCTGCCGGGGAATGCAGACGGGAGTCTTCTCTTGGAAGCACTGCGTTATCAATCTCTGGAAATGCCTCCCTCGGGGAAACTACCGGAATCGGTAATCGGAGATTTCAAGGTCTGGATCACCCGAGGTGCCTATGATCCCCGAGACGTCAAACTAGATAAGAATTCGGATGCGAAAACCATTAACTGGTCAGAGAGTAAAAAATGGTGGGCTTTTCAACCAGTTCAACGCTATTCGGTTGCGAAGAAATCCGATATACCGTGGGCTAAGAAAAAAACGGACGTTTTTATTTTCCGAAAACTTCAATCGAAGGGACTCCGTCCGTCCATACCTGCGACACGCAGAACGCTGATACGAAGAGCATCTTTCGATCTGACAGGTCTACCTCCTTCATTTCAGCAGACCGAATCTTTTGTTAACAGTAAAGATCCTGATGCCTATGAGATTTTGATCGATCGATTACTTGCCTCAAGTCACTATGGTGAAAGATGGGGAAGGCATTGGCTTGATGTTGCTCGATGGGCAGAAGACAATCCGACCGTAGAGGCGACGAACCCACCCTACCCTGATTCCTGGAAATATCGTGACTGGGTGATACAGGCCATTAATGATGATGTCCCCTATGACCAATTTATCCGTATGCAGCTGGCGGCAGACTTACTTCCGGATTTTGATCGTAAAGATCTCCCTGCACTGGGATATATTGGCACAGGACCGGTTTACCACAAGGATCCGCGATTGTCTCGTCATGTTATTGAGACCTTTGCGAGTGACGATTGGGATGAAAGAGTGGATGCGGTCAGCCGCGGGTTGCTGGGATTGACTGTTGGGTGTGCGCGTTGCCATGACCATAAATTTGATCCCATCTCGGTGCAGGATTACTACGCGCTGGCAGGCGTTTTTTCAAGTAGCTGGGAAGTGAATCGTCCGTTAGTGGATATGGCACAGGATGAAGAGGAACGATTAATCTGGGCCCAGGATCGAATCCCGCGATTGAAACTTGCCATTGATCTGCTAGGACTTCCAGCAACCCCTTCAACTCCTGAACAGATCGATGCATTAAAACGGGAACTCGAGAGTCTGGAAAAAACACCCCACCTCGATGCTCCAATGGCACGTGCGGTATACGATGCAGGAATCTGGATTGATGGGAGTGACCCGGACTTTACTTGGATGGATATTAGAATTGGGGAAGCCAGGGATTTACCGATATTTATCCGTGGTAACGTATCGAATCCGGGTGAAATAGTCCCTAGGAGATTCTTAAGCGTTTTTTCTGAAGGAGATGACCAGAAATTCGATCGAGGAGCAGGACGTCTGGAACTTGCCAACAGTATTTTGGAAAAGGCAGGGGCACTGGTTGCCCGCGTGATAGTGAATCGAGTTTGGGGCTGGCATTTTGGAAATCCCCTCGTCCGAACGCCAAGTAATTTTGGAGTCCAAGGCGAGAAGCCCACGCATCCGGAATTGTTGGATGACCTGTCCGCTCGTTTTGTTGAAAATCGATGGTCTTTGAAATGGCTGCATCGGGAAATAATGCTTTCATCAGCGTATCAACAGTCAAGTTCCTATCATGAAACCGCGGTGGCCATTGACCCGGACAACAAGTGGCTGTGGCGAATGACTCCGAGAAGGCTTGATTTTGAATCGTGGCGCGATGCACTTCTTGTTGTCACGGATTCTCTAGATACGACTCTTGGGGGACCTTCACTAGAGCTTGATATGGAAGACAATTTCAGAAGGACAGTCTATGCAAAAGTCAGTCGTAGCCAGGTCAATCCGCTAATGAGGATGTACGATTTTCCCGATGCTACTGAGCATAGTCCGTCGCGTGAAATTACAACGACACCCCTTCAGCAGCTTTTTGTGTTGAACAGTCAGTTTATGGTTGATCGTGCGGAAGAGCTTGCGGAGTCAGTACGATCGATGAAAGATTCGCAGACCGCGATTGAGTTTCTATTCCGTAAAGTCTTAGGGATTTCGCCGGACGAAAATCAACGGGAACTGAGCCAGTCATTTGTTCAGGAGCTTAATCAGAGTGGTACGGAGGATGTCTGGTCTGTCTATTGCCAGGCCCTTTTGGGAACCAATGCGTTTATTTTTGTGGAGTAAGTGTCCCATGACATCGACTAATTTGAGCCAAGACTCACATTGTTCTCGTAGGGAGATGGTTGCGTCCTTAGCTGGTGGATTAGGGCTAGTAGGGCTTTCTGGAATGTTGCAAGGGCGGACAGGGAAAGCTTCGTCGCCTGTACTTGATTTTCCTGCCAAAACCAAAAGTGTTATTTTTTTGTTTATGACCGGTGGCCCCTCTCATCTGGACCTGTTAGATCCCAAACCGGCCTTACATAAATATGCCGGTCAACGTCCGAAAAGTACACAGTTAAGAACGGAGCGGGTTACGGGAGGGTTGCTGCCGTCCCCTTGGAAGTTTAAGGCTTGTGGCCAAAGTGGTACAGAAGTCAGTGAACTGTTACCTGGGATAGGAAGCTGTGTGGATGACATCTGTTTGATACGGTCGATGTACACCTTCAATCCGACACATACACCGGCCAGAAATCTTATGCATTCTGGTAATATCGCTTCAACTCGGCCAACCCTCGGTGCCTGGGCTTCTTATGGATTAGGGACGGAAAATGAAGACTTGCCGGCATTTGTCGTTTTAAGTCATCCTCGAAGTGGAAAATTGTGGCGAGCCGGTTTCCTTCCTTCAGAACATCAGGGAACCCTTTTCGATCAACAGGAAACATCTCCGGACAAGATGATTCGATATCTCAGAAACGCGCATCTTGATCGTGCTGTTCAACAAAAACAGGTCCATTTTTTACAGCAATTAAATCAAGTACATTTGAGGTCCCGTGACACATCACCTTTTTTAGAGGCTAGAATAAAGGCGATGGAGACAGCATTTCGAATGCAGTTTGCAGCATCGGAAGCCTTTGACACAAGTCATGAACCTCAGTATATCCGCAGTCAGTATGGTGAAAATCCCTTTGCGAATAGTTGTCTGCTTGCTCGGCGACTCGTGGAAAGAGGGGTCCGTTACATTCATGTGTTTTCCGGACCAGGACAACCTTGGGATGATCATGACAAAATAAAGGAGAATCTTGAGGGACGATGTCCAGAAATGGATACAGCTGTCGCTGCATTGATTCGAGATCTGAAACAAAGAGGCTTGCTGGATGAGACGCTGGTGGTCTGGACAGGTGAATTCGGACGTACCCCTGTTTCGGAAGCAGGAGATGGTCGAGATCACAATCCCTACGGTTTTTCCGTGTGGATGGCAGGTGGAGGGGTCAAGGGAGGCATGGTGTTGGGATCAACGGATGAATTTGGTTTTCAGGCTGTCGAGAACCGGATTAATGTGCATGATCTTCATGCGACCATATTGCATCTTATGGGATTGGATCACGAAAAGTTGACTTATCGTTATGCGGGTCGTGATTTCCGTCTCACAGATGTGGAAGGTCGTGTTGTGAATGAAATACTGACATAAGGATTTGCGGTAGAAAGTGCTTCCCTTCTCATGCTGGTCCTGTCGGACGTAAGACTTGAAATGAGTATGGCAGTTGCTACGGTTGAGGCCATGATCCATCAACGAAGACACCGTTTTCGCTGATTACCCTTCCGTCCACTTCAATCAGGCCTCCTTTGCGCAAGTCGCACACCATGTCCCAATGGAGTGCAGACTGATTTGTCCCTCCAGATTCCGGGTATGCAGCACCCAGTGCAGCATGGAAAGTACCTCCAATTTTTTCATCAAAAAGGGTGTTTTTAGTATATTGTGTGATGGAATAGTTAGTACCAATCGCAATTTCTCCGAGACAGCTTGCACCGGCATCCTGGTCGATCATTTTAAGTAAAAAAGGTTCCCCTTTTTCAGCGGAAGCGTTGACGACCTTTCCTTCTCTGAATTCCAGGCGAATCTCGCTGACTTCTCGTCCCCCGTGTACAGCCGGAAAACTATAGTGGACCACTCCTTCAGTGGCGGTCTCAACGGGGCCGGTAAAGACTTCTCCATCAGGAAAGTTTTCATGTCCGCTGCAATTTATCCAGCGGCGACCTTCAATCCCCAGTTTCAGATCTGTTCCTTGGGGGGTCGTGAATCGAATTTCGTGGGCGTCATTAAGAAAGTCACATACTTTTTGTTGTTTTTCATGAATTTCTCGCCATGCAGCAGCTGGATTGTCAAGGTGGAGTAGGCCTGCAGTGAAAACAAAATGCTCGTAGTCATGAAGGGACATTTCTGCATCCTGGGCGGAGGCCTGAGTCGGAAATTGAGTTCCGACCCACCGCAGTTCCTGGTTAGCAGAACGCTGTAGAAAAGTTTCCAGAATAGGCTTGCGTGCATTGCTGACGCGTGCCTGTCGATCAGGATGAATGCCACTTAATGCTTTCGTATTTTCATCAGCCCAGATGTTGATCGTACAGTCCAGGGTTTCAGTCTCATGAAGGGCAAGAGGGTCTACGAAGTCCATCTGGAGATCGTCTGCATGTCTGAGAAAGAGTTCCTGACAAGTATCTGAAGTAAGACGTATGATCGGGTGTGCGCCCGCCTGGAGGACCTCTTGATACAGGGCAATGACAAGTGGTTCTGACAGCAAGGAACCGGAAATACGGACGAGTTGTCCTGATTTAACAGCGGTGGCGTAATGCACCAGCACGTGAGCTAACTTGTCAATGCGAGGGTCATGCATGAAGAGGAGATTCCTGAGTGATCGAAGTGATTTTAAGAGGGATTAACCGGCCTAACAGAATATCTGAGGCAGTGGAAAACAGCCTGAGAGTAAGGAGAGTTGAGGATGAGGATGTTCGTTTTCAGTTTTTGGAAGGTCTTTAGTAGTTGTTCATTCTTTGATCTTGGGGATTGGAGTTGGCCATCTGAGATGGTGGTGTAGGAAATCGAAAGTTCGAGTTCCGTGAATTTCATGTGTCCCTTTAAAGAAGTGAATGTCCGTGTTTTCAGGGACTCCTAAGTTGGAGTATTGTCGTCGAACTTTAGCGTATTCGTAAGCTACCCATTCATCCGGCGCAACTCCGTCATTGTGGCCTCGCTCAACCATAAATGGCCGAGGTAGAATTAACGCACTCATTTCCGCATAGTTAAAAGTGTTACCTAAATCAAATTCAAAAATTTCGTAATCGGGTGTGAAGAGGTAACTGTAGGGAGCGGAAGGGTGTACGGTTTTCCATGTCCATTCATTGAAATTGGCTGAGCAGATGGATAGACAGTAGTCATCGAGTAACGCGGGGATGCGCATGGCGGTCATTCCACCGTAGGACAAACCATAGAATCCGATCCGATCAGAGGCAACATAAGGTAATTGTTTGAGCCATTTCAGAGTTTGTTCATGTTGCCGAACAATGATGGAAAAAAGGGATTTCTTTAGAGGGTTAGCTTTCCGTTGAAGAATTCGAAAATGGTTGCCTCCTATATATGGATTTTGAGGTGCATAGACTATAAATCCACGATTCGCCAACTGTGCACCAAAGGAATGGTACGGTGTCTTAAGGCGAGGGTTCGTTACCATTTGTGGTCGCCCTTCAAGCCCATGCTGACAGACTACGACGGGTCTTTGTTCATCCGGTTTCAGATCCTTCGGAATAAGAATAATGCCATATGTGAAAACATCTGGCCATACATCCAGTACCACTTCATAACCGCTGTATGCCGGTTCATCGTAAATTTTCCGTGTTCTTGGATTGAGTGGGAGTGTTGCCGGAGGGAAACGTCCGATTACCTCATCCCAAAAGTAATTTCGGTACCATCGAGTACTTGTCTGCCAGTGTTCCAGATCTGTGCTGTTGGCCTTAGACCAGAAAGCGTTTCTACGAATACTGGAAGTGTGTGCCAGTCTTTGTGTATGTTGTGTCAATTGGTCGAGCTGTCTTTTTTGTCGGTCATGCGGACTGAATACAGGACGTCGATCTGCCGCGGGTGGAAATAAACGAAAATTGTCGGGAATTTCAAGTTGTAAAGCATCCGATAGCGCCCTCAGAGCGGATTCGTTTCCTGGAGGGCCTGTTTCCGTTCCATTCGTAATCAGTTTTAGTTGATCTGGGACGTTCAGATGTCTGAAGGTTTTACGTGCTTTTGATACTTCAGTGAGTACAGATGCCAGAGAGGCTGTTTCGATCGTTCCCGGTGCTGCCGATTGTTTGCGATTCGACGAAGTAGGATGATGGGATGGTGGCGCTTCGGAGGTTTCTATGATAAGTGGACGCGGGGCGATCAGACGAGCGAGTCCAGCATCTCCAAATTCAGTCAGGAATCCCCATACATTTCGATAGATCGGTTCACGCCATAACAGATTGCGTTGTTGAAAGTATCCACTTACCATTGTTGCCTGAATGCGGTCATCTATAGCGGAACTGTAGAGTGCTAAAAGCCCTCCTTCTCCATAGCCAATAATGCCTATAGGAAGTGGATTGTCGGAAAGGTCCTGTTGTTTTTCAAACCAGTCAATCGCAGACAGAAGTTTTTGCACCTCATAGCCAATGATATGTCTGCCCATTTCAAAGGCCTGGCGATAAATGAATTCTCTGTGTGATTGATCTGTCATTTGAATGTGAGGATTTCCCGAGAAGGTATCCGATCGACTGATCAAAACAGGAATGATCACACGACAACCTGATTCAGCAAACCAGCGGGCGAATTGAGAGCGAATGGGAACTCCAGGATGTAACCCAATTAGCATTTCCGGGGTCCAATCGGCGTCGGGAATGGCCAATAGTTGTGCCCTTGGGCGTTTTCGAGGTTCCAATAATAGCCCTTCACCATAAACACCTTCAAAAACCTGCCATCGTATGGCGCGTACACTATACCGGCTGGTCTCAGCGACAAGTGAAGAGTAAACGGACGAAGAAATCAGTTCGATGTTCGGATTTGGCAAACGTTCATCGACAGCCCCAATGATTTGTTTCAGCCGAACTCGTTTTTCTGAAAGGTAGTCGTCAACAGAAGCGCCTGTGGTGAGCGTTCGTTGCCAGTTTTGTTCCCTTCTACCGGTGGACAGGTTAAGCTCACGTGTCAAGAAACGATCGATTCCTGAAACCATCTCTGCGGCAAGGTCTCCCTCCCAGCTCAAGGGATTTGATCCTGGCAGGATTTCTGTTCCTTGAGAACCGGAAGGGGACGCCGAGGATATCAGTAGCACTAGGATAAGTAGGGGCACTGCCTGGAACCCCCAATTCTGTATATGGGCGAACATATCCACGAGGTCTTTGCTTCTAGGCATCAACGTTCTCCAGCTGCGAGGGTTATACTTCTATAATTGTCTGAAAAGATTTTACCAATATACAGATTGTTCGATAGTCTCGGATGTGTCAGAGGGGTTAAAGTGCGATAAAAAAGATGAAGAATGTGAAAAGAGGAATATCAAGGTGCGCATAAAATCAATGAGTTTTGACAAGAGATTTCCAAATGGAAAATCACATGTGAAATTATCAAGGGACGGGGTGGGGGCTCTTACTATTGTTTCAATTCGATACAATACAACTCAGCAAGGATCGTTTACTCACGTTTGAAAAAGATATTATGATAGTTGAACTACGGGTAGATAATGACATGGTTATCGTTATGGCAAGTTAGGAATCTCAGGAAGAGTAAAGACATGAATAGAATATGGCGTATTGGAGTTTTGTGGTTCACGGTGTCTTCGGTTTACGGTGAGGAGCCGAATCCAACCGATCAGCAATCAGCGATTCTCAATCCGCGTGAGAGTTCGTATTTTTCGAATCCTGTCCAGTTGACAACGGGTGGATCCAATGCGGAATGTTATTGGCGCCCGGATGGCAAGGGGTTTATTTTTCAGTCAACTCGCGGTTCATTTACCGCAGATCAGATTTACACCATGGCAGCTGATGGAAAGAGTCAGCAACTAGTCAGTACCGGTGGGGGACGTACTACCTGTGGCTATTTTTTCCCGGATGGGCAACGTATCCTTTACGCGTCAACACACGCGTTCTCTTCAGAAGTTCCTCCGCGTCCTGATCGAAGCAAAGGGTATGTCTGGCCCTGTTATTCCAGTTATGAGATTTTTGTGGCACAGAGTGATGGTACCTCGCTGCGTCAGCTTACTAAGAATCAGTATTATGATGCGGAGGCAACGGTCTGCTGGAGTACCGGGAAAGTTGTTTTCACGAGTGATCGGAATGGTGATTATGAGTTATATACGATGGATCTCGATGGAAGCAATCTTCGACAGATTACCGATACACTGGGCTATGATGGAGGCGCTTTTTTTTCGTCAGACGGATCAAAAATAGTATGGCGGGCCTCGCGACCGAAGACACCAGTGGAAGTTCAGGAGTATCGGTCATTGTTGAAAGAACACCTGGTGAAACCGATGCAGGTAGAAGTTTTCGTAGCTAATGCAGATGGTTCTGAGGTGAGACAACTGACTGACAATGGAGCAGCAAACTTTGCTCCTTATTTTTTCCCAGATGGGAAACATGTTATTTTTTCTTCCAACATGCATAACCCGGAGTCCCGTTCTCCTGATTTTGATCTATATATGATGAAGACAGACGGGAGTAATATAGGTCGACTAACTTTTGATCCCGCATTCGATGCCTTTCCAATGTTCAGTCCCAATGGTAAGAAACTGGTTTGGGTATCCGGAAGAGGGGCCGAGTCACGGTATGAATTCAATGTTTTTGTTGCGGATTGGAAAGGGAATGCTGTGGGGAAGTAGAGTAACTAAAATCGGCTAAAAATAATTCCGTGTTTCCAAAACTGTGATCCGTTGGGTCTTTGATACGAAGTGGGAAAGACACCGATAGGTGTTGTTAGTTTGAATCCGGCAGTGGCTTGTCAGAGAAATTTATCGGCGTTATGGAATAGGGAACACAACTGTTCTGTCCTTCTATGATTCGGAAGAACTGATTCATAGGAATATTGTGAAAACGCTGTTTGCTTTGATTACCAGGCCATTGAATTTCGATCCAGTTGATGACTTCGGCTTGTCCAAGCCCAATGAACTGACGCATGGGGTTTGCGCCGAAGCTGCCTCCACTGACAACGTTTTTAAAGATGCTTTGGAGAGTGTCTTTCTTACGAATCTGGATTTCTATTCGTGCTCCCAATCCGGATCGATTTGACTGTGTACCTATCAGTTTCAGCCCGATCCAATTGTTTCCAAACCCCGGGTTTTCATAAAGAACATTTGCATATTTGTCGCCCGGATAATTACCACCCATCTGTTCAAAAATATCCTGATCACCGTCGTTGTCAATATCCGCAAAAACCACGGCATGACCTTTTTGAAGGTGTCCAAAACCACCTTCCACTGTGACATCGAGGAAATGAGTTCCTCCTTGGTTCCAGAACATGGCATTTGGCATTAACGCTTCGTAGTCCGGGTATCCAGTTCCAAGGTAGAAATCAAGATATCCGTCGGCATCCAAGTCGCCAAAGTTGGCTCCCATCGGCAAGTGAAGTTGTGTGAGATTGTGCGAATCAGAGACTTCTGAAAAACCGCCTTTCCCATCTCCCATATACAGGCAGGCAAGCTCCATACCAGGATTTCCACCCATCAGGCTTGTTACGACGTCGGCAACGCGGTCGGTGGTACCTTGGTAACTGGAGACATAGATGTCCAGAATACCGTCATTGTTGAAATCCCAGAACCAAGCAGGGAAGCTGTGGATTGGTTTTGTAATGCTTAAGACATCAGCACGGTCGGTGAAGGTTCCATTACCGTTATTGTGATACAAACGGTTTGGTTGACCAAGATTAGAGAGAAATAAATCAGAAAATCCGTCATTGTTATAGTCTCCCCATACAACCGCTTTCGTGAAACGAAGGTTTTCTACTCCCGCCTGATCCGCAATGTCTTCGAATGTTCCATCACCATTGTTCTGGAATAATTGGCAAGGTGCTTTTAAGCCAGGGTTGTTTTGCTGCGGGCCGAAATTTCCTGAAATAGACTGTGAGTCTTCATTGCCAATGTAGAGGTCGAGGTCGCCGTCATTGTCGAAATCAGACCAGGATGCAGTTTGAGTGGGGAAGTGCTGATCACCCAGTCCGGATGAAAATGTCACATCTGCGAAGATGCCATGGTCATTACGAAGTAGGGAACTGGGATGTTTTCCAAATGATCCCAGCCATGCACCACGCAGAATAAGAATATCCATGTCACCATCATTGTCGTAATCGGCTTGAAGGAGATTGAGTCCTCCACAGAGCCCCTCCAGACCGGCGTTTTGAGTACTGTCCAGAAAGGATCCCTGCCCATCGTTTTGAAAATATCGGATTTGTCCAGCCGGGTTGAGGGGAGATACTATGAGATCTAGATGCCCATCGTTGTTAAAATCTTCCACAATGGCACCACCTGCCATGCTGAACGTGTCTAATCCCAACTCCGCGGCGATATTATGGAAATGTGGAAATTCAACAGAAGGCTCAAAAGAGCGGTGATCCAACCGGTATTGTGCGGGGACAGAATCTGGAAAATTACCCAATGTCATATGTGCGAGATTCAGTAACCATCGGGTTTTAATGTGCATGGTTGAATGGTGTGGAGTTTTTTCAAGGACCTGCATGAAATATTCAATCGCTTTTTGAGACCCTTCTTTTTCGGAATGAATCGCACTATTGTGAATCGGGAAAATACAACTTTCAGGTGATCGCTGCTGACAACAGTTTTGTGTCTCCCCTAGACGGAAGTAAGAAATACCTAAGCGATACGCCGTTTCATTGAATACCCGAGAAGGTAATGATCCGAGGGTAACTTGTACTTCGTCGAGCAGGTCGTACGCTTTAGTCAGAAATTCAATGGCAGTTTCTTCATTTCCAAGGTTTTGTTCGTACATTCCTAGGTGGTAATAGACTCCACATCGAGCGATAGCCGTTGCGCCCGGAGGTTCCTGAGTCACCATGGTGCGTAGTCGTCGCGCCCGATACGTACCTAGAAATGAGTTTTCGTCAGGTGTTCGTTCTGCAATGTCCTGCAGCAGGGCGATCATTTTGTTGTGTTCAGATGAAGTGGAAGAAAAACGAAGATGTTGATCTTTCGGGCGCGTTATAGTTTCCTTGGATGGAGAAATGGAGCGGCCTTGAGAAGGTGTTTTTTGTGAGTCGAGGTCAACTGGAGTGAAAAATGTTCCATCTTCATTTAACCATCCCAATGGTTCGCCTGTGGCTGGATCCGACCATACACTGATGGGGCCAGGTGCTTTTTCTTTTTCCAGATCATCGGGCGAAAAATAATAGAATCCTGCCAATGCACACAATAGAAATACGGTAACAGAAAGTACAAATCTGTTTCGGCGATTCCTGAAACGGTCATATTGGTTGTGTGTTTTGAAGGAAGGACTTTCCATGAGGGGCACTCAGGACCTGTAGCAGTAAGGGGTATTCTCGTATAATAGCGTATGTTCCTGCCAACTCTTATTGTAAGTTGCATTGATTGCGGAACAAATCCAAGAACTGCGTTCCCATTTGATTGTGAGGATGTTTAAGTCAGGTTAAGCTGGAATCAGATTCCATTTTGATAGTTAATCAGCGAATGATCGAGACGTTTTGGAGTGGCGCCTTTTTGTGGAATACGCCATTTCAACATCACTACGATCTGTGTCAGGGAAACTCTGCACAACGGGATTGATCGGTTATGGGTAACAGACGAAAACCAAAGTGGGTAGCTCTTCCGATCATGGTGATGTTGGCGGGAACCTTTTTTGCTTTCACGGTGTTTCCTGGCAAGGCAATGGTATGCGCCTATGCGGCGTTTTATTTTGGTTCATGGCATACGGTTCAGGAATATGCCAAGGAACATTTGAAACTCGATCCTCGGGATCAACGTGCCCTCCTGCTACTTGCACGAAGTGCCTCCCAGCTTGGGGATGGTCAATTAGCAGAACGTAGCTATCGTCAGATACAGTCACTGCCTTTGGAAGATCTTCGCTGGCTTTCGGTGTATTATCGCTTTACGGGTCTGTTTCATCGTCAAATGAATGTCAATCGGTCAATTCTTGATCTGCGTCCCGATGATCCCGATGCGCTTTTGCAAATGGCTTTGCTCTATCAGCAGCGCAGGGATGTTCCTACAGCCAAGCAATATGCACGGCAGGCTGTAAACGTATCTCCGGGTTTATTACAGGCTTGGTGGTGTCTGGCCGAATTGCATCATATTACTATTGAACCAGATAAGGCGGCGGCATGTCTGCGGGAAGGAATTGCGAGAGAGCCGAAGAACATTCATCGCTGGCACACACATCTTGCTGACATTCTGATCACCTCTCTGAATGAACCTTCAGAAGCCGAAACACTGTTGAGAACAGTTTTAAAGCAAGAGTCTGATAACGGTGAGGCGCATCGTCTTCTAGCGGAATGTCTGATTATTCTGGAGCATTTTGAAGAGGCGAGTGAGCATCTTGATCATGCTGTCCGTTTAGAACCTGAGAATACACAGGTATTGCTGGCGTATTCCAATCTTGAACTGCAGCATCATCGTAACTGGACAGTTGCCGCACAATGGGCGAATCGTGTAATCGAACTAGATCCAAAGAATCAGCAGGCAATGAATATTCTAGCTATCTGTCGGGAACGCCAATCGGAACCGGTTAATTCCGTCGAATCGTCGAAACAAAACATGCTGGCGTGGAAGAAGCTTCCAACAAAAATGGTTTTTACTGATGTAGCACAAGACTGGGGTATTACTTTTAAGCACTACAGTGGTGAAAACAAGCAGGAACGTTATTTACCAGAGTCTTTTGGTAGTGGCCTGGCAATCATCGACTACGATTCAGATGGCTTGATGGATTTGTATTTTGTGAACGGTCAGGATCTCGATCCCACTCAACCCGTTTCCCCAGAGCATCCAGGAAATCGATTGTTCCGTAATCTGGGTGATGGGCAGTTTGAGGAAAAACCACTGGTGACCGGTGTGTCTGGTCAGGTTTATGGTCATGGTGTTGCGGTCGGGGACTATGATAATGATGGTTATCAGGATCTCTATGTTGCCAATTACGGGCGAAACAGCCTTTTTCGTAATACTGGCAGAGGTTCTTTTGTGGAAGTAACCGATCTGGCCGGAGTTGGTAATCAAGGATTCAGCACCAGTGCAGCCTGGATGGACATGAATCAAGATGGGAATCTGGATCTATATGTTTGTAATTATTCCCCCTATGACGTTGAAAACCCTGTCGCATGTAATCACCCTGAAGTCGGAAAGATCTACTGCGGTCCGAACGTCTTGGTTGGGCAGGCAGATGTGCTCTATCGCAATAATGGTGACGGATCGTTTAGTGACATCACAGCTTCTTCGGGGATTCGAGATGGTGTTGCTCGATCTCTTGGAAAGGGATTGGGTGTTGTGGGAGCCTATCTAGACGAGCATTGGGAACAACCTTCATCGGATTGGTATATGGATCTTTTTGTGGCCAATGACACGTCACCCAATTTTGTGTTTTTAGGTAGTCAGGCAGGGTTGACAGATTTTACAGACGAAAGTGGCGCCGCTTTCAATGAAAAGGGAAATCCAGAAGCTTGTATGGGAGTAGACGCAGGTGACATTGACGGAGATGGTGACTTTGATGTGTTGGTTACGAATTACTGGCGCGAGAAAAATACATTATACCGAAATGAAGGAGGTCGCTTTTTAGATGCGACTCACGCGCACGGTTTAGGCTACATGACCAAACTACCTGTTGGTTGGGGGACTGCGTTAATGGATTTTGATAACGATGGCGATTTAGACAATTTTGTGACCAATGGTGATTTCTACGATTTTCGTCCTTATCCCATGCGGCAACGTCCCATGCTTTTTGCTAACCAGGGAAATGGTATGTTCGATGATGTACGTGATCAGGCAGGAGATTATTTCCAGGATCACTGGGTTGGAAGAGGTGCGGCGTTTGGAGATCTGGACAATGATGGAGATACTGACATAGTTGTTAATCACTGGGGTGAGAGCGCCGCCGTTTTACGTAATGATTCAGTTGGACAGGGCGCATGGGTCCGTTTTGATTTAATGGGTGTCCAGGGAAATCGAGATGCGGTTGGAGCGGCATTACGTGTTCAAGTGGGGACGCGTTTTTTCCACTATCAACGAAAAGCCGGTTCCAGTTATTTGTCTGCTAATGACCCTCGTCTGACCATCGGTCTGGGAGCAGCCAAAGTAATTGACCAGGTCATCATCCGTTGGTCCAGTGGGCAGGTGCAGCGATTCTTCGGACTTGCTGTCAATTCTGCCTATCGCTTGATTGAGGGACAGGATCCCGAACCGTTGAATCCCTTGGTTTCCCCAAAGCATTCAGAGGACAGAACGGGAGAGTAGCTGCTTCAGATGGCCGACTGCGTTTTTTTGAACCGGAGCATCACGCTTTCCATTTGCACATGCAGCTGTTCGTACTGCGATTATGTCGGGATTGAGAGGGAGCAGTTTCCGTATTTCAAGCTGGCCGATCGATCCAGCAAGAGCGACCAGTATATTGTGCCGTTGTAATCGTTTGACCAGAGATCCTGCTTCATTCAAAGAAATAAAGTCGAGAAGTCCTTGCCCTGTTTTTGCCCAGGTATCAATCAAGAACACTTCGCTTTTTTGGGCAATGGCAAAATTCGCTACATTTTCAACAGAGGGAGAGTTCGCGATTTTCCAGTCGGCGTAGGCCACGCATACCAAACGGGTTTGGCTTGGGAAAAGACGACTACGCTGTACCGATTCATACGGGGCAGCGTCCGATAGATGGGACAGTACGTTTCGAGATTTCGAGGAGGTAGTTTGCTGGAGGGCTGCATTACCCGACGAAGTGACCGGACAAGCAGTTTGCGTTACATGGTGTCCTTGTTCTCGGATGTGAGAAGCGAAATCCTTCCAGAGTGTTTGCCATTCGCTGTTTTGGTATCCAGCGAGTCCGATTTTGGCAAGCCAGATGGTTGACGACGCTACTTTAGCGATTTGGTAGTCTGGTTCATCGGGCGATTTGGAACGGGGTAGAAGCGTTTTTCGATCGTACCAGTCATCGAGTTCGCCAAGTGCTGCCGTAATAGGTACTTGTCCCTTCAATCGTTCAATGATCCGCTTACGTTCTGTGATATGGACAGCTCCAAGTGATCCGAGTCCAGGCTCTTTCAGATCAACTATATCGACTCCGCCAGAAATGGCAGCTTTTGCTTCAGTGAGGTTGCGTACACTGACGAGTAACTGTGTTTGCTTCATAGGATGATCGTACAGAGGGTCAGGAAAAGGTAAAGAAGGCTTAGAGTAATCATGAATGGAGTGTATAAACAAAATACAATTGAAGCAGGTTAGTTGCCAGTATTCTGATGTTTGAATCAGTAAATCTGCTTTCTCTTTGCGAGTTGAAATCTCCAATCTATAATTTGTTTTGTCAAAGTATCAAGATTCGTTGGAGAAATGCATGTCCGGGTCCGTTCGAATTGGGGCGGTCGCCTATCTGAATTCGAAACCGTTGATAGAGGGAATCGAGCAACTTGCGCCGCAATGCAAGTTGAGCCTTGCTGTGCCCAGCCAACTTGCAGATCAACTGGCGAGTGACCAGCTGGACATCGCGTTGATCCCAGTGATTGAATATTTTCGAAACCCACACTATCAACTGGTTTCAGATGCGTGTGTGAGTTGCCGTGGGCCCGTACGTAGCGTAAAGCTTTTTAGTCGAGTGCCCATTGAAAATATATCCAGCTTAGCATTGGATGTCGGTTCACGAACCAGTGTTGGACTCATAAGATTACTTTTGTTGCAGCGGTATGGCGTACAGCCCCGGGAATGTGGTCTGCCAATGGATGCGCAACCGGACACGATAGATGCAGATGCCGTACTGCTTATCGGAGATCGCGCTATGCAGTCTCCTCCCGGTAAATGGAAGGTGATTTGGGATCTGGGAGAGGAGTGGACGCGTTGGACAAAACTCCCTTTCGTTTTTGCAGTTTGGGTTGCGAGGCCAGGAATAGATCTGGAATCGATGGGCCGGACGCTTTCAAAAATCCGTGACCATGGAGTCCGAAAGATTGAATCGATTGCAGAAAAAGAAGGTCCTTTATTGGGACTCAGTGTTGCCGAATGCTGTCATTATCTGTCGGTTCATTTGCAATATCATCTGAATTCCCAGGAACGGGAAGGCTTGTTACTGTTTGAGACAAAACTGGAAGAAGCAGATCTTCTCGAACCGAATACAACAACGGTTACGAGGTCCAGCGTGTCCCTTTGAGGAAGCTCTTGCAATAATAAAGTGAGTGGAGATCATCGAGTTAGGAATGACAGGTTCGCCATGTGAACGATTCATGACAGGAAGTTAAGGCCATGCGTTGCTTCCGGAAAGTAACGCCAAGCGTGGAAAGGTTTGCGAGATTTAAGACAATGAGCGATGTGAATCATATTTTGAGTAGAGCGGTTCAAGGGGAGCGTATCAGTTGTGAAGAGGCGCTCTGTTTGTTTGAATCAGATGACCTGATCGCTATAGGGCAGGCCGCCAAGGCGATTACCGATCGCAGGCATCCAGAGCGGTATCGGACATACAATATTGACAGAAATATCAACTATACCAATGTCTGTGCAGCTACCTGCCATTTCTGTGCGTTTTATCGTCGCAGTAATGACACGGATGCATATGTGTTGGACCGCAGTGTTCTGATGGAAAAAATTCAAGAGACAGTTGAGCTTGGAGGAGATCAGATACTTATGCAGGGAGGGCTGCATCCGACCTTGAAACTGGAGTGGTACGAGGACTTGTTACAGGAAATCAAACTTCGTTTTCCTGAACTGAACGTACACGGTTTCAGTCCTCCAGAAATTTTTCATTTCACCAAAGTGTCAAAACAATCTCTGCGTGAGGTTCTGGTTCGTCTCAAAGATGCTGGCTTGGGAAGTTTGCCTGGGGGAGGGGCTGAAATTTTAGTAGATAGGGTTCGTAAAGTCATGACACGTGGAAAAGTTATGACCGATGATTGGCTTGAAGTAAATCGTGTCTGGCACGAATTAGATGGACGGTCTACCGCGACAATGATGTTTGGGCATGTAGAGACTTTGGCAGAGCGAGTGGAACACCTTAAACGGCTGCGACAGTTACAAGATGAAACAGGTGGTTTTACAGCTTACATATGTTGGACATTCCAACCCGAGCACACAGAGATGGAAAATATTCAAGCATCAGGCGCGTTTGAATACTTAAAGACACAGGCCATTTCCAGAATTTATCTCGATAATTTTTCTAATGTTCAGTCATCATGGGTAACTCAAGGTAAAAAGGTAGGACAGCTAGCGTTGTCGTTTGGCGCCAATGACATGGGAAGTCTCATGATTGAGGAAAACGTCGTAGCTTCCGCTGGTACCGTTTTTTACCTATCTCTTGAAGAGATCAGGCAGGTGATTCGAGAGTGTGGTTACGTTCCTCGACAACGGAATGTGTTTTATGAATATATTGATTCTGAACCTGTGGATACGATGTCGGTATCCGTTAGTAACTAACAGGATTATCCCGTTTCATAAAACAACGAGCCTTTTGGTAATCTTGGATATGAAGTGCCAGTTTTAGTTTGGTGTTCCACTAAGATGTCGTCTTTCAGTGTTGGGACAACGGTGGGCTTTGTGTGTTTTGAAACAGGGCTGTGGGACCTCATGCCAGGTAATCGTTGCCATGTTTTATTTCGGCCCATCGACTGCTTGGGAACTCAGAGTAGGAATGCTGTTTGCTTTTTTCATAGAAAATGAAAAGAGTAGGGCGTCTCACGTGTGTCAGATTCATTATGTCATCCAATACAACTGTATTTAAATCACGATATGTATTTCCCGTTGACCAGGTACCCTTATCTCCTGGATTTATTTCGGTACGTGATGGCGTTATAGAAAAAATAGATTCAACCGTGTGTTCAGAAGTGAATTGGGATTTCGGCAATGCCGCTATTTTACCAGGGTTGGTTAATGGGCATACGCATCTCGATTTGTGTGATTTGCATGGTAAGCTTCCATCGCCAAGCAGTTTAACGGACTGGTTGCGCAACATTGTTGAGTTTCGTAAGCACCAGACGCAACAGCAGGTAGTGGATGCTGTTCAGTTCGGAATATCGCAGTGTATTGAAGCGGGAGTTACGTTAGTAGGGGATATCGCTTCCCAGGGGTTGAGTTGGCCCGTACTAGTGAAGTCGCCGTTGTCGGCTCGCGTTTTTTTTGAATTAATTGGTATGCACAATCAACGCGTTCAGGAGTCAATACGTGATTTGCGATCATGGATCGCAACGATTGAGCCAACGTTTCATTGTAGAATGGGAGCCAGTCCTCACGCACCCTATTCAGCGTCACCAGATCTTTACCGGGCTGTTGGTGAGATAGCAAATGAACAGGAATTGACTGTTTGTACGCATTGGGCTGAGAGTCTTGAGGAGTTGCAGTTATTTGAAACAGGTACCGGACCCATGCGCATTTTTCTCGAAGAACTGAATGCGTGGGATCCTGACTGGTCAGGTGACCAACTCGTACGATTGTCTCAGGTAACGGAATGGATGGCAGCAGAAGAAGTCCTTCTCGTTCATATGAACTACCCATCTTTGGTTACGTTCGAATCACGAGATTCCCGCCATCATAAAAGTCCGATGAAGGATCCAGAGGGGTATGTGTTGGATCGATTGCAAAAGAGTGGTAAAGGAGTCGTTTATTGTCCGCGCACTCATGCATACTTTGGTCATTCACAACATGCTTACAGGGATATGATGCGATCGAACATAAGAGTTTGTCTGGGAACAGACAGTCTTGCGTCTGCTCCGGATTTAAGCATCCTTGAAGAAATGCGGTATCTTCATCGAACCTCCATTGGGCTCTCGAATGTTCAGTTGCTGGAGATGGGGACTATAAATGGTGCTCTGGCTTTGGGATTTGATTCTTTTTTGGGTACTCTTTCAGTCGGAAAACAGGCGGACATGACAGTGATCCCTTTATCTACAGGAGAAACAGCAGATCCGCATGATCTGTTGTTTGGCTCTTCAGAAGCTGTTTCTCATACGTTCATTAAGGGGGAATGCGTTTTTCATAAAGGTGATTAATACGAATAAAAATCAGGGTTCCGATACGAATTCAGTGAACGATTCTGGAGATTGAGCCAAGAGATCCTACATTTCAATTCAGGTTGGTTCTGACTATAATAATTCCCAATAAGTTTGGAATGTTCTGTCACGAAAATAAGGGTATACAGGCAATGCCGCTGTTTGAATACACTTGTCAGAGTTGCTCCAGTGAATTTGAATTACTTTTGCGTAATTCGGAGGATCCTCTGTGTCCAGAATGTAACAGTGACCGCTTGAACCGTCACCTCAGCGCAGCTTCAGTCCACGGTGTAATGCCTTCTTCTAGGACAGGGAATTGCAGCGCGGTGCCTACCTGAGTTCCAAGTCCCTGTCGCACTGGTCAGTGCGATTAGTTTCATAAAAGAGCCGTTTGCCCGAACTGCTTTTATGTTTTATGGGATCCCCATTATGTTTGTCGACAATGCTGCAGCCCCACTGGCGGCGCTTCGCATGCTGAACGGAATCTGATACCAGAGTCGTGGAACTGGATCACCCGGGCGGGCATATCCGAGCGCGTAACGTTTTTTAAGAGGCGCTTCCAATCCAGTGGTATACGGAATCAGAAGTGCCTGGGTTACGAATTGACCGGCGGACCAGAAAGGTTGGAGTAGTCCTAAATGATGTCCGTATCGTTCCAGAGGCATATCGTCAAAATAGAGGGGGAAATGATGATTGTCACTCGGTTTCCAGTTGAATAACTGAGTTTTCCATTTTCGTTCAGGCAGGAAGTCAGCTTCCTGCTGTGTGGACTGCGCTTCTGAAAGATCTTTTCTTTTAATATCGAGTGGAGAGATGCTTTCGATTTTTCTGAATGGATAGAGTGAGTCTGGTGTGGGTGTATCATTCTGCTGATCCGAATCAGTTGGTGAGGCTTCTTCCGTTTTGTTCAGGTCCGGAGTTCCGGGCGATGAAGTCCTGTTTTCTTTTCCTGTGGGGATTACTTGCAAGTTTTCCGATTGGTTTGTCGGAGCAGTGTCTTTATTGTTGGAAGGTGAAAGCAATAAAGGGGGAGAGACATGGCGTTTGTCTGATTTCACTTCCGTACTTTTATCATTCGGAGGAGTAGTGTTGTCTTGGACACTGGGGTGGCTGGTGGCAACGGATGTTTTGACAATGGGAGGGCGGTAGCCTTGTTGTATCGATCGGAGAGATTCTTTGTGAGAGAAACGGGTACTTTCCGATGAGCGCCTAAAGTGTCCGATGTCTGTATGTTCTGAACGCCGGCGTGTATTCGAAATATTTTGGGTGGATTGGGGGCCAAGAAAATCCGAGCCTGATTTGCGCTGCAGGCTGTTTGTTTCCACCCTGACCTTTTCCTGAATCCGTTCACGGTTACTGCTATTAGGTCGTCGATATCGGCGCTGTTCTTTTGAGTAGGTTGTTGTTTCGGGACGATCATGGTTTCTGGAATATCGTTCCTGATACCGTGATCTGGATTTCCGGATCCGGCTTTCCGAATAAGCTCTTCGCTCGGGGCGCGTCACTTGGCGTCTCCGCGTCTGGCTTGGACGGGATCGACGATGGTAAGGAGTAGCGGATTGGCGAGAGGATACTGTACGTTTTGAATATTGAGGAAGAGGAACGAGTTCATGATCGCTGGCCTGGCCAGTGATAGGAATCAGGATAACAATCGTGAGCAAAACTTTAAGCCAATGTTCATTTCTACCTATGGGTGTTAGGGTTGAGAGACTCGACTGTGTTGTGATCCGGTCGCGTTGAGAAAGTCGCGTATCGGGTTTCGGACAGGGTAAGATGGGCACCTTAGCTGTTGTCCCATGAAAGGTATTCAGCACTTGAGTAATTCGGTGCTTCTTGGGTGATATTAATGTCATGTGGATGGTTCTCCCGAACCGCTGCAGGTGTGATTTGAATGAATTGAGCGGTTGTTCGTAAGTCATCGATAGTTTTTGCTCCACAATATCCCATGCCGGCTCTGAGTCCACCGACCAGTTGATAGACTGAATCACTCAGAACACCTTTGAAAGGTACTCGGCCTTCTACTCCTTCGGGTACTAACTTCCCTGGACGATCATTCAGATTTTCAAGTTGTGAATAACGATCAGCAGAACCTTTTACTAATGCGCCAAGGGATCCCATCCCTCGATACACTTTAAAGCTACGACCCTGATAGAGGATCAATTCTCCCGGACTTTCTGCTAATCCCGCAAAAAGGCCCCCTATCATTACCGAATGTGCTCCTGCCGCCAAGGCCTTTGTGATGTCACCAGAATAACGGATTCCTCCATCCGCGATGAGTGGTATGTTCGTATCTAATGTTGCTTGTGACGCGTGAAAAATAGCCGTTAATTGTGGGACTCCCACTCCAGATATCATTCGAGTTGTGCAAATAGATCCAGGTCCAATTCCTACTTTGATAGCATCCGCACCAGCTCGAATAAGATCACGTGCTCCTTCGCGAGTTGCAATATTGCCAGCGATTACATCTATTTCCCATCGCTTCTTTATTTCCCGTACAGTCTCAATCACATTTTTGGAATGACCATGTGCGGAATCCACAACAAGGACATCCACTTCTCGGTCGATCAGGGCCTGTGTTCTGTCATAGTCAAAAACCCCTACAGCCGCCCCCACTCTCAGCCTTCCCCTCCCATCTTTGCACGCCATGGGAAAACGCCGCATTTTGTCAATGTCTTTAATAGTAATCAGCCCCTTCAGGCTGTATTGATCGTCAATTAGTAAAAGTTTCTCTACCTTTTTTTCCGTTAAAATCCGTTCAGCTTCTTCTAAGTTCGTATCTTCCGGTGCCGTTACAAGGTTCTCCCGTGTCATAACTTGATGTACTTGTTGTTGACTGGAATCAAGGAATCGCAGGTCTCGACGCGTGATAATGCCATGAAGTTTTCCGT
>Ga0310344_10000864_pt1 | contig 23693 bp, 21 predicted proteins | sample HC15DNA20200_MG_FD_203801 | JGI IMG/M metagenome (GOLD analysis project Ga0310344, IMG submission 203801) | Marine microbial communities from station ALOHA, North Pacific Subtropical Gyre - HC15-DNA-20-200_MG | ecosystem: Environmental > Aquatic > Marine > Oceanic | place: Pacific Ocean: North...
TTCACCCATATATTTAGGAGAGCGCCGATGCATTGCGGAGTGATGGTTACTGGTTACAATCAGGGAGATTGGGAGCGTCTCATAGCAGAGGACTACAGTCGGCCACCTGCTACCCCAGACTCCATGAACATGGACGACACTCTCTACATGGGGGAGTTGGTTGAGCCACTAGGGTTCGACTCAATCTGGGCCACCGAACACTACGGTTCTGCATATTCCATGCAGCCCAATCCCCTACAATATCTGGCTTACTGGGCCGGCAGAACCAGCCGCGTGGATGTGGGAACCGCTGTAATTGTAGCCCCGTGGTGGAATCCAGTTCGGCTAGCCAGTGAGATATCCATGCTCGACATCTTATTAAAGGGCAGGCGACTACATCTTGGCATTGGTAGGGGCATAGCGCCGCACGAATACGCATCGCTCGGATACCCGATGGATGAATCACACAAGTATTTCTATGATGTAATCAACGTAATCAGGGCAGCCGACGGAGCTGAGAGATTCGAGTTCAAAGGTGATGTCTACGACATTCCACCAACCAGCATTCGCCCTCAGGCACGCCACAAAGGAGAACTGACCAATAATATCAAGGTGGCATTCAGCACCGAATCATCGGCGATGTTGGCTGCCCAGAACGGCTTAGGGCAGATGTTCGTCGGCGGTGATGACGTAAATGAAATGACCAGCAAAGTACAAAGATTCAACAAGATACGGAAGGACTTGGGCCTCCCACCAGACCAGCCCACGACCCTGCTATGGATGTACTGCGCCGAAACAGCTGAGGAAGCCGAAGAGGGGTGGGAATATTTCAAAAACCAAGGAGTTGCAGCCCAACATCATTATTTTGATTGGAACAACCCTGGCTATGACGGCATAAAGGGCTATGAGGAATACCTATCGCGTCAAACTGCCGACATCAGTCCGGCAGAGGCTAGACTTGCCGCTCGCCGTGCAACTCAGCCAATCGGCACACCCGAAATGATCATCGAGAAGATCAAGTTCATGCAAGAAACAATCAGCATGGAGAAAGTCGTCATTCACATGATGTACGGCGGTATGCCCAGAGAGAAGGCGGAAAAGAGCCTCCGACTCTTTGCTGAGAAGGTACTTCCTGAAGTTCACGCCATGTCAACGCCGATCAACCCAAAGTCGCTGGTTTAATCTGCGACCAATAAATTCGAAAAACGGAACGGTTTAGTCAGTTTCAACGTTCCTAATAAAATCAATGACGGTACTGGCCAGAATGTCTGGGATTTCTACCTTCATGTTATGGCCGACACCATCGAAGGTCTTCAAACGGGCGTTAGGAATATTCTCAGCCATGAGGTACTGGGCTTCCATAGGAGTGATTTCATCCTGATTGGATGCCATGATTAGAGTTGGGGCATAAATTTGGGGCAGTAGAGATGTGAGATCTTGAGCCAGTAAGCATCCCTGCAATCCCAAGACCATATCCGACGCTGTTTTCTCCCCGGAAGACGCGTACCACTCAACGAGTTCAGGCTTGGAGTTTGGGCCAAACCGTTCTTTGGAATTGGACGCGAGCCACGCCTTGGTTCCCTGTTCTTCCAGAGTCCGCCTCCAAACACCGGCGTCGATTGCCGCTCCCATCTGAGCCAGCTTGGGCGTTGATGCCACCAGACTGAGGCTATGAGTACGGTCTGAGAAGTCATGGGCAAATTGCAGACTTACAATACCGCCCGCTGAAGCTCCCACCACGTGTACTTTATCAATCCCCAAGCTGTCCAAAACCGCCGTGATATCAGCGGCCAACCCAGGCAGTGTAAAGTGCCCATCTGGGGGACCATCTGTGCCGGCATGTCCCCGCATGTCAAACCTAAGAACTTTATAGTGCCGTGCCAGCGTCGGCACCCAGGACCGCCAACGATGAAGATTGCCACCCGCAGCGTGGTGAAGTAACACCACACTTTTGGATCTCCAAGGTTCAGTGTAGTCGTCCCAATGGTAGTGGAATCGGGACCCGTTCAACGTCAAATACGGCATTTTTAATAATCCTAGTTCGATTCGATATATTAATCAGCTCTGGCTAATGGTGAGCTTAATCAAGTCATCGGCTCTGGCTTTTTTGTCCAAGTCACAACAGGCAGCGATAATCGCTTCAAATTGTGACTCGGATATCGGGACACCAGGTATGACATCCCTAATTCGGCGAGATTCCTCTGCAAAATCCCACATGAATTCACGACCCGTAGACTGCTTGGTGTAGCTCTTGCCATCTTTCGTAAAGACAGTTATCCGAGGTCCAAACAGCGTCATATTATGTGAGGGGATTATGGTCACTCGGTGCATCAAATCGAGAACTTCAGGTGGATCTCCGCCACCATCTGCCTCTCCCATCTGCTGACTCCGCAATACGGGGAATCCCCGCATTGCGACCCCGTAAGCAGTGTAGTATTTGGTACCACCCTGTTGGGCCTCACCGTCTTCTCGACGGCTCGGGAATGCCGGACTCGGATACTGGGTTTCCATCCAGTTCACAACAGCCTCAACCCGATCGACATCTTCGTATCTGATCTCGTTCTCAATGCAGAGTTGAGCCGATACATCCACGTGGGCTATGTTATAACCCGCCGTAGAATATATGCGGTAAAGCGTCTCAAGGAACATCCACTCCTGCCCAAGACCTTTTGTAATATTACCCAGGCTCGTATTTGTATCTCCGACAAAGCTGTAGGTGAGTTTACCGTGATTATTGCCCGTATACGCGTGGTAGAAACCAGCCTCGCCTTCAAGAGTGGTATCTCCTCCCACATGTCCCATCTGGGCCATGGAAACGGCTAGCATCGCATTCCTAACTGCGGCCCCTTCGCGGAGAGCACGACCACCATTGCGTGGGCCTTCCAGGTTTCCAGCAGCCAGATGAACGCACAAAGCAATGGTATTGTTCACCTGGTCCTCCGTGAAATTCAGCATCTTTGCTGCGGCAATAGCTGGACCAAATATGCCAAACACCGGACCTGCATGAAAGCCCCGAGACATAACCGTTGGGATAAAGTCAGACGCCAACCGTTCCATGACTTCATAACCAGCGGCCACACCAGTTAGAAACTCCTTGCCGGTTGCGCTAGCAGTCTCGGCGCCAACAAACGCTCCAGGAAGAATACTCGTGCCTGGGTGAGTGAGCATCCGGAAAGAATCCAGCTTTCCACCAGACATAGCCATCTCGGCATTGGCAAAAGCGGCACCGCCCTTGGTGACCGTCGTACCATCCACCATTATGGTCGCACCATGCCTTACTCCAGATTCCTCTCCTTTTATAAGTTGCACAGCCTGTTGACCGCTCCGAGACTGAGAACCCAGAAGTACAGATGCGAGGCTATGCAGGGTGACACCCTTAGCTCGATCGATGACCTCCGGAGGGAGGTCATCGTAAGTCAGGCCCACCACCCACTGCGCGAGCTGTCTACTTAGAGATAACATGCTCTTCTCCAATTGTTTGTAATGTTTTGCCGTTGGATCATCAGATAACAGCGCAGGTAGTCTAACCCATCCTAAACCTAGAGTCCCGCTACTCTTAACGTATATCCGTTGTGCCCACGGAAAACCACCAAGTAACCGCCCAAGAATCACTACCAAGAATTCACATGAGGAGTATATTAAGGAATCTGTAACAAACAATTCCCCAAACGACATCATTTACAAGCAGAGTTGGAGGAAATTCGCCATGCCATTTTACGAAAGAGATTCCGTACGTATTCACTATGAAGAAGTTGGCTCTGGGTTCCCCTTGCTAATTATCCCGGGTGGTGGACTCAATGCCTCGATAACGTCGTTGGATACCTCGGTGCCATTCAACCCGATGATCACCTTCAAAGGCGACTTCCGATGTATCACAGCCGACCTCCGGAACGCTCCTCCCGGCCAGTCCAGTGGTCCGCTAGAAATCGACCGCCCTTGGGACTCGTACTCTGACGACCATCTTGGTCTGATGAATTTTCTCGGGATTGAGAATTTCCTCGTAATGGGCTTTTGCATCGGCGGGCCGATGATTCATAACATTCTAAGACTGGCCTCGGACCGAGTTGTCGCGGCTGCGTTGATGCAACCCAGCGGGTATGATCCAGCGCACCCGGATCTGTTTTACCAGAACAACATAAAGGGGTGGGGGCCTCCTCTTTGCGAGAAGCGCCCAGATTTATCAATGGAAATGATCCATGATTTTCTCACCTGTATGTACACCGACCGCGCTGATTTTGTTTTCACAGCTTCCCGAAATTTTGTGCGGTCGGTCAAGACGCCAATGCTAATAGCCCCCGATGATGTACCTGCCCATCCTTACGCTACGGCAATGGAAGTTGCAGATCTTGCTCCAAACTCTGATGTGACTATATACCCATGGAAAGACACTCAAGAACACATCAACGAAGTGATTGAACACACTCGAAGCTTCCTCAAGCAACACGCGGCCACAAGTTAATCAGAATAACGGTTGGTAGAGGTATAGACATGGCTAGTAACCCCGAAACAACGAACAATAACGGGCTACGCGGGATACGTTCCTCTGCTCCATTCATTTTATCCGGATTGAGCGCAGGCCACGGAATATTCCATTGGTTCAGCCAAAGTTTCTTTGTGATGCTACCAGCTGTGATGGCAACCTTTGGACTTAGCGGCACTCAAGTTGGTGCCATTTCGACCACAAGGGAAATTGTCTCAGGCGTAATTGCCCTCCCTGGAGGGGTTATCACCGACATGGTCCGACAGCACTGGGGGCTGGTATTAGCGGGTTGCATGGGCCTATTCGGTATAGGGTGGCTCATCATGGGAACCGCACCAACCTATCCGGTGTTGCTAATAGGTATGGCAGCAGTCGCTGCGGCAGCATCAATGTGGCACTTACCTGCAGCTGCAGCCCTATCAAGGAGGTTCACAGAAAACCGTGGTTCCGCCCTATCGATCCACGGTGTAGGCGGCAGCATCGGTGATGTCCTCGGCCCGTGGGTAACAGGCTTTCTCCTTGTGACACTCGCCTGGACGGACGTCCTAACCATCTACGCAGTTGTCCCACTGTTGCTTGTGGTAGTTGTCTTCTTCTCTTTCCGCGACATCGGTCGAACGGCATCGGAGGACGCTCCAAAGATCGGGTTCAGAGAACAAATGGCTAACACCCGGCTCTCATTTGTGGAGCATCCACGGCTGTGGGGTATCATGGCCGTAGCCGGTCTACGGGGCATGGCTAACGTTGGATTTCTGCCATTTTTGGCCTTATATCTGGGAGTCACGCAAGACCTAGATGGATTAGATCTGAGCAGCAAAGCTTTAGGTCTACACTTCGCACTCCTGGTGGGAGTCGGAGTAGTCGCGGCTCCAGCCATTGGCCACTTATCAGACAGAGCCGGCCGGAAATTGGTGTTAGTACCAGGAATGCTGACATTGTGCGCTCTAACCGCGTTACTGGTCCCGTTCGGAGATGGAATCGGGCTAATCATCATCCTTGCGCTACTAGGAGTCTTCTTCTTCAGTGACCAGCCTATCCTGACAGCAGCCGCTTTGGACATCGTGGGTGATAGGGTTGCCGCCAGCACTCTTGGGGTGTTCTCCTTCTCTAGGTTCGTGCTTGCAGCAGCGTCCCCACTTATCGCAGGTAAGTTGTACGATGAGGTCGGAATAGAAGCCACCTTCTACTACATTGCTGGGATCTATCTTCTAGCCACTGTGGTGTTGTTAGTGGTCCCACTTACACCCAATCATGAATCCAGAGAGGCCGTTGGCGATTAACCTGCCAACTAGATATCTTCGCCCACACTCGATTTAGCGAAGGACTAAATAAACATGCCACCACCGGACAAGTACAACACAGGATATAACGTCGGGGTTGGCGGTGCCGTAATCAATAACGGCCGATTGCTGTTAGTACGCCGTGCTGGACGCCGTGGTCGCGGAAATTGGCAAATACCCGGAGGATTCGTAGAACAGAATGAAACGATAGAATCGGCTGTGGTTCGTGAAGTGAAAGAAGAATCGAGTGTCACAACCTCGGTCGAAGGTGTCCTAGGAATAAGAAATAGGTATGACGAGGACGGCGGCAACAGCTTATACATCATCTTACTGTTAGATCCTCAATCTGGGAAGCCCAATCCTGATATGAAGGAAGTAGACCGAGCCGAGTATTTCACCTTAGAAGAAATTCAGGCCATGGAGAATATTTCGCCCATAAACATTGAAGTTGCCCAACGAGCGCTAGCAGAGGACCGTCGGCTGTTTTCTCCAAAAACAATAAATCAGCCCGGGAGAGGATCATACACGCTATTTATAGGGTGAATATCACCACAGACATTACGCACTAATCCCCATCAGATACCGACGGATTCGCAATACCATGGAAGTGGATGAGGATACCACACTCTTTATGCAATACATCATTATTGGCCGGCTGTGTTGTTAGGCGTAAATTGTATGGTCACTAAGAACGGTCTGATGATTAGTTCAAGAAAACCATCTTTATCTAAATACCGTTTGAGCCCGATCTCCCCCTACAGCCGCGACCACCAGTCCTACCTAAGCCAGTCAGACGACAAATGCCAAGACCACGAAACCACTGCTACGGTTTCCTAGGAAACCGGCTGGCACCGCCTGTTAAATCTATCTGACCTAAGAATTCATCTAAAAGTGATGGAATTCAGACTAATTCTTCCACCTGCTAGCACTCACGCCAAAGTAGACCGAGCGCCCTTCACATCTAGTAACCCGAATTACCGACATAAGAAGATCAACAATTGGGTCAGCATCAGGGTTTCATTGGACTAGATCAGAGTTCTGTCTTAATATTTAACGGTTAATCAGGAGGGAAAATGCCTAAGATAATCCCGGTACCAGATGAATTGAGCAAACCTTTTTGGGACGCTGTCAACGAACGCAGGCTGTCTTTGCAGAGGTGCACTGCCTGCAGCAAGCTCCAATACCCGCCGAAACAAATATGCCAGGCCTGCGGCTCCGGTGACAACCTGGAATGGAAGGATGTGGAAGGCAAAGGTCATGTATCTACTTACATAGTAATAGAGGATGGTCGCCTTAACCGACGCATGCCCGATCAGCCATACAACCTAGCACTAATAACTCTGGACGAGGACACCAGCGTTAATTTCTATTCCAACCTTCCGGGGATTCCACCTTATGAAGTCCCTGTGGGAGCCCCCGTCCAGGTGATTTTTGAAGAGGTTGGGCCAAACCAATTGATCCACGAATGGCAGGTAGTTGATTAAACTGCCGGCCCGTTCGAAAGACTACTGTTATATGAATAGGTGAGTAATGGCTACGCAACCATACAAATGGCGAAGAGATACAGACGGGCTGGGAGTTTGGGAGCACCGCGGTAAGGTAGCGGTGGCTGGATTCGGTCATTCCCCCGTTAACCGGCGCTGGGACGAGACATCCATGGATCAGACCTTGGGCGCATATTCCATGCTCGCCTGCGAACTAGCGATGGAGGACGCAGGAGTTACTCCGGATCAGATTGACGGGGTCATCTGTTGTGATAGCCATATCGCTGGCAACAGCGGAGGCACTGCGTCCAACTGGGCACCACGGCCTTATTTCGATCCTCCATATGATTCTGAATGGGGTCTTACTCTTGTAAACGGAGATTGGCTCGTTAAGAATATGGAGTTGCCAAACGTAAAGTATGCTCCATCAAACGTGCCTACTATTGGGGAAATGTTTGGACTTGCCGCCCAGTCCATCGCTGATGGGCTATGCACTACCTGCCTAGTGATTTACCCAACGGGAAACATGGAAGGAAGGTATCGTCGAGGCGGCGAGAACGCAGAGGACACTGCAGGAGGAGCTCGCCAATGGACAGTTCCTTGGGGGAACCACGGCGGCAACGACTTCATTAACATCTTCCCCCACAACCAATATTGCCTAAAATACGGTGGAACCCATGACGACGTAGCCCCTTTTGTAATTAACCAGCACAGGAACGGACTGCTAACGCCATGGGGCTACAACGCATCTAGCGGGATGGTGCAACTCACCATGGATGATTATGTGAACTCCAGGTATATATTAAATCCGCTACGTATATTTGATTGCGACAGACCTGTCAATGCTTCCGCTGCCTATCTGGTCACCACAGCAGAGCGCGCCCGAGATATGAAGCAGCCACCTGTTTACGTACTGAACCATTCTCAACACAATTTCAACCATCGCACCACCCAACCGGATTTGGACGAGATCGAAGAGTGGACAGACCGCGCCGCAAAAAGAATGTATGAGGGCGCAGGTCTGGGCCCCACAGATGTAGATATATTTAACCCATATGATGGTTACTCAATAATGGCACAGTTTTTTCTTGAAGCCTTTCAATGGCACGGCGTGAAAAGAGGAGACGCGTTCGCTTTTTACGCCGATGACATCAGAGTCGAAGGCCCGCACCCTTTCTGTTCCAGCGGCGGCAACCTTGGGAATGGCCGGACCCGCACCGCAATGTATACAGATAGCATCGAGCAGCTTCGCGGAACAGCTGGACCAAGGCAGGTAACAGTGCGAGCAGAAACCGCACTGGCGGCCTTTACTACACCAAGTAGTGGCGGTTGGATGATGTTCGGCAAACATCCAAACTAAACAATCGCGCCAACCATCCAATTTCTTAATCAACTGTTCGTCCTAGCTCGTGAGAGATGATATGCCGGAACGTAGAATCCTTGAGGGTATTAGGGTTCTCACCTTGGAACAGGTCCACGCCCTTCCTTGGGGAACCTCATTCCTAGCTGACCTTGGCGCTGAGGTAATCCGAGTAGAGAGCTTGAATCATCTTCAAGACAGGAAAGCCGGGCCATTCCCAGACGGTCACCCCAGCAAAGAATGGTGGAACGAAGGTGGGAACCTAGCTTATTTCGGTACCCGCAACAAGCGGAGCCTTTGTATGGACGTGACCGCTCCTAAGGGTAAAGAGGCTTTTCTCAAACTCGCACAGAATTGCGACATCGTTACCGATAACTTCCGACCTGGCACCATGGAGCGGTTCGGGTTTGGACATGAGAATCTAACCCCGCTAAACCCAAAGATCATCACACTAAGCTCCACAGCCTTTGGATATACTGGTCCTTGGAGGAGGGCTGGATCAAGAGCCCGCACTGTAGATGCCTCCTGTGGTATGTCCTACCTCACTGGCTACGAGGGAGGTCCGTCCCAGCGAGCCAGCAATAACTACATGGACCATTCAGTCGGTAACAACGTAGCATATGCCCTCCTGCTGGCTTTGTACCAAAGAGATAAGACCGGTAAAGGGATGCGCATCGACCTCACAATGCAAGAGACCGGCGTATCAGCCATCGGCCCAGCGATACTAGAAACCCAACGCGGGATCTCCCGGCCTCGTCTGGGCTGCGGCCACTTATGGAAATCGCCCCACAATGTCTTTCCCTGTCGAGGATATGACCGCTGGATAGCAATCACAGTGTCATCCGAGGAACAATGGCAGCAGCTAAAACATGCTATGGAGGAGCCAGATTGGGCCACAGACCCTCGTTTCGATACGGCCCAAAGACGTTGGCAAAACCGCCACGCATTAGGTGAATATATATCAGATTGGACTCGAACCCAAGACGACCACGAACTGATGGATCATCTGCAAAATCATGGTGTAGCTGCAGGCGCAGTCTTGACCGCTGAAGACTTGGTATCCAACCCCCATCTTAATAAACGAAACTATATACAGGAGTTTGAAAACCTTAACGCTCCTCAAGCAGGTCCTCGAAAATACGCTGGTCGGCCTTTCCGAATGCAAGATATTTCCTTCTCTATCCGTAGTGTCGCCGCTTTAGGCGAGCACAATTTGGAAACCCTGCGAGATGTTGCAGGACTGTCTGACAAGGAGATAGGCGCTCTGATCAGCGAAGGGATCATCTCAACCCAACCACTACCCACAGAACCTCATCCATAGGCCTGAAAATGCAGAATCCCAGAGAATTGATAAGGTTACCCCTAACGTCAAAACGAAAGGCGTATCTCGATAGAATGTTTAAGGTTCAACAAAGTTGAAAATATTATCGGACGTTAAAGTTTTGGAAGTGGCACATAGTCTTTCCGGAGCTTTCTGCGCCAAATTGTTAGCCGACCAGGGTGCCAATACTATCAAAGTAGAGCCGCCGGGCTGGGGTGACCCAGCGCGCAGGGAGCCCCCTTTTATCAATGGAGTTTCCGACCCTGAAGCATCCTCTATTTTCCTGGCATTCAACACTAACAAGAGAGGAATAACTCTAGATATCGAACAACCCCAAGGACGTGAATTACTGCTACGGCTAGTGTCAAATGCAGATGTCCTGATAGAAAGCTATCCACCGAACCATTTGGAAGGTCTGGGGTTGGGGTACGAGGTCTTGAGAGAAACGAATCCAGGATTGATCCTAGCTTCTATCACATATTTCGGACAGACCGGGCCTTATCGGGACTACATCGGCAGCGAACTAGTAGTCCAAGCATTAGGTGGCTTTCTCCACGCAGTGACCGGCTCAGCGGATCTACCTCCCATGGGTACCGCACTGGAACAGATGGAGATCACTGCTGCCCGTAATGGAGCCATAGCCATCATGGCTGCGCTGCTGCACCGCCAGCAGTCGAGTGAAGGGCTGCACATAGACCTATCCACAATGGAATCGGTTGTTAGTACTCCCTCTGGCTTGATACATCCATACACCTTTACCGGGCGCAACCCTAAACGGGGTGGAAGCGATGGTAATGTTATGGACGGCATGCACCTACCTACCAAAGACGGCGAAGTTACGCTGACTACGGCTGGAACAGGTGGTAGAGCAATGGAGGCCTGGGCCGAGTTTCTAGAAGAGCCAAGGTTGTTAGATCAAAAATTTTCTACCCGCATAAGTCGTTTGGATAATTGGGAAGAACTACACAACCTAGTTGCACCGAAGCTTTCCACATGGAATAACTTAGACCTGATGCGCGAAGCCATGGCTCGCGGATTAGTCATAGGGCTGGTTCAGAGCCCCCAGCAAGTGTTGGATTCACCCCACTTGGTTGAGCGAGGCTACTTCGTAGAAATCAACCATCCTCAGGCAGGAAGTCTGAAATATCCGAGTCCCGGGTTTCTGATGGACGAGGAGAATCCCATGGACGGCAGTAAATCGGCCCCGACTTTAGGGGAGCACAATGCGGCAATATTTGGCGATGAGTTGGGCCTCTCAGTAGAAGAGTTAAGCCTGCTTCGCGCCTCAAAAGTCATATAGAAACTTCTCATTTAGGAGAACCGACATGATATGGTGCCGCTTTGAAATAGACGGAGAAACCAGCTATGGAATCGTGGAGGGGGACCATGTTGTGCAGGTTTCTGGAAGCCCTTTAGGAGAACATTACAACACGCACAACAGGCATCCATTGAGAAACGTGAAGTTACTGGCTCCCATCAAACCAGGCATGCTGTACGCCGCGGGCCCTAATTATAGAGGTCATGTAGAGGGAATGGCGGCCCGGAGAGGTTTACCACCAAATTATCCCGACCGACCTTCTCCCAACTACCGGTCTGTCCACGCTATCATCGGGAGTGGAGAAAATATCGTAGTGCCAAAGGAAAGTGCCGGAGCTGTTCAACCTGAAGGGCAGTTGGCAGTAGTCATCGGTAGGAAAGCCAAGAATGTATCCGTGGATAAAGCGCTGGATTATGTGTTTGGATACACCATTGGTAACGACATTAGCGAGCGACCATGGCAGCAAGCTGACCGCACGATGTTTCGTAGTAAGAATTGCGACACCTGGAAGCCGATGGGACCGTGGATCGTCACTGATTTGCCCCCCGAAGGATTCCGCATCATCGTGCGGCATAACGGAGTGACATGGCAAGATTTTTCTTCCTCCGACCAGATCTGGGATACCGCCACCTGGATCCACGAAATCAGCAAGTATGCCACTTTACATCCAGGAGACGTACTGTGGATGGGAACGCAAGGAGCTGATGGCGACATGGTGCCTGGCGACATAGTCGAGGTAGAGATCAGTGACATCGGCGTCCTTAAAAACTACGTAGTTGCCGAACAGTAAATACGACCACCTGACACTTTCAGCGCCGCACCTAACGTCGCCGTCTTAGTCCCGTGTCTCTGATACCTTAGGGCTCCCATTTCAAAGAAGACCCCAATGCTTTTTGAGAAGAGAGCGTCTAAGCGTTAATAAACCTTGTGTCACGCCAGCAGACGAGAATCCTATTCGAGAATGAACCCCTCATACCCATTTGCCGCAACTTCGGCTCGTTTAGCACGCATAGCCGGTGCTGTATCTGGGGACGTGAGCAATGCCCGTGCCTTACCGGGAATATTAGCTCCCACAAACCAAGAATTAGCTTGGGTCCTCAGTATGTTTGCCCCATCCTCATTGACGTGCTTAACCCAGGCGTCTTCAGCCTCGACAGTAGGAGCTATACGCTTGAAATCATTGTCCCGAAGGTAGCTCATAGTCTCGCCCACCCAATCTATCAACGATTCAGCGGCCCTGACAAAATTACCCACGGAGGCTGCGTTCACGGTAAACAAATTCGGGAATCCGGCAGAGGTGATCCCCATATAAGTCCTTGGTCCGTCGGCAAATTTATCCTTCAGTCTCACTCCATTTTGGCCAGTGATATTTAAATTGATCAATCCCCCTGTGATAGCATCAAACCCAGTGGCGTATATGATGACATCTAATTCATATTCCTCGTCTCGGGTCTTAATGCCATTTGGGGTGATTCGCTCGATGGGAGCTTCTCTTACGTCGACGAGTAAAACGTTGTCTTGGTTGTAAACCTCGTAATATCCGCTCTCGCAAGGCAATCGTTTGGAACCAAACATATGGTCTTTAGGAACCAACATCTCTGCCACTACGGGGTCATGAACACGTTCCCGAATTTTGTTCCTAACAAATTCAGCGTAGTCCTCGTTAGCTTTTCCAGGAACCATCACGTCATAGAAATTAGATAGCCACTTCTTGAACCCCGGCTCAGTCCATAACCGTTCATACTGTTCAAGCCGTTCCTCTTGCGACACATCCATCGCTGACCGTTTATCAGGTTCATGCATGAACGATCCAGGGGTCTCCATACACACTCTGAAAATCTCAGGGTAGCTGGCTTTTATCTGCTTCTGGGTCTCAGCGTCTATCAGGCCATTCCGGAGGGGAGCACAGTAGTTAGCCGTCCGCTGAAATACAGTCAGATGGGCAACCTCTTTGGCAATCTCAGTAATGAGTTGGACACCGGTGGCACCAGTGCCAATTACCCCAACACGCTTTCCAGCCAAATCTACTCCCTCTTTAGGCCAGGCACGCGTGTGACACGAAGTCCCTCGAAAGCTATCGATACCTTCAAAATCAGGGACGTAACCGGCAGAAAAACTTCCGACCGACGTGATCAAGAACCTGCCATGTGACCGGCTTCCGTCAGCTAGACATATTTCCCAGAAACTCCCTACTTCGTTATAAGTCGCTGAGACCACTCGAGAATTAAATTGGATGTCACGACGCAAGTCGAATTTATCTGCAACGTAATTGAGATAACGCTCTGTCTCTGGCTGGGCCGAATAATGCTCTTTCCAGTCCCATTCCTGTAAAAGTTCTTCAGAGAATGAATATCCGTAAGAATAACTTTCAGAGTCAAATCGGCAACCAGGATAGCGATTCCAATACCACGTGCCACCCACTCCGCTGGCATCATCGAATGCACGCACAGAGAACCCTAATTGGCGCATGCGATACAAAGAATATAGTCCAGTAACGCCAGAGCCAATGATGATTGCATCGAACTCTTTAATCTCCCCATGACCACCAGAAGTGGGCACCGTCGTTTCCTTTAGGGAATCAGCCATATCTCCGCTCCTTTGGACATCCTCATCACCCGGTCAAGAATAGGTTACGGATAAATTGAGGCGAAAAAGTTTTCTAGCACTTATTGATTATGACGTTGCTCAGTTTCAATCAATCTCATCCGCTATCCGTCCGATTTTATATTCGAATAGAATAGCCCGCAAGAAGGGCTAAGCTAGAGACACCCACTTCTGATCCCCTATTTTTTCGACGTGGACATGGTGGCAGAAAGGGCAATAATGTCTAACTTGATTCCAGGAATTCAGGGTCGGCAACTACTCTTTTGGTTCGTCGCCCATGTCTTTAGAGAGCCTTCCAGATAGATACCGATAAAGGCCAATGTGTAAGACCGGAACACTGACGCACATGAGCAAAAAGATTAGTGCTAAGGCAAGTTGAAGAGTCATAGGTGTGTAATGGTATTTTACACATTTGGTCAATCATGTAGACTTTCGGGAAATGGCTTAGTATTCCTATCCGCCATTCCTTTCTCCGTTATCGTCTAAACATTCCCGACAATATTGCTACTGTTTCTTTACACGGTCGGAATCCTCAAGTAGCAACCTCTGGTGGTTTCGATTCACGTATCATGAACTCAACAGGACACGGAAGACACAAATAACTGACAGGCCTCAGCCCCGATTGGTTTCAATCCTAGCCTTCAAAGCCTCGTTTAAATAACTAATTCATAACGTTAACCGCCTCAATACAATCGGATAAGTCGCCTATAAAATAATGTGTATATTTTGGCAGTCTTTAATCGAATATGGTAGTTACCAGTACAGGGATCAAAACGGTATTTTCGTTACAATCATCGCGTCTTCACATGGGTCATGACCTTCAGGATGAGTGTCTTTGAGTATTTGATTGAATTCATCGCTTGTCACATGACAGAGTAGATAAAGACCTGATTCTTCGAGAAACTTCATTACCTCGTGATGTATATCTTTACCATCTGGATTCTTGGCCAAATCAAAAACGCCTTGTCTACCATAGTAGTTATCTCTAGGTGTGGGCCCGTCAACATACGTTGTATCTTTAATGGACCGTCGTGAAAGGTCCTTTACTAGCTCGTCCCATTCAGGTTGAGTTACGGTTGCGATATCGTACATGAGGGCGTTTCGAATCGGAAACATTACGGCCATCACCTTATGAAAGGCCTTCTCATCACTAGTCATTCCGTCCTGAGACGACTCTATAAGATCGTCCCCTTCGGAGGCAGGTTTCCCTGAAGCTACTAGTATTTCACCCGAAGAGTTAGCGGCCACCGATTCGTTCACAGAAAAGAGGAAATTTCCATCACGATCAAAGACTTCATCTGTACCCTGTTTTAGCCCCGTATCGTGAGGTATTCCGGTAAATATACAATGACCACTAGAGGCGATTACACAAGCATACCTATCTTCACCCCTACCGCCGTTACCGGGACCTTTTGGAGGTGGGCCACCCGAGCGCGGTCTTTCTTTATCGGGGCCTTTAGAATTCTGTCCACCTGGAGCTGGTCTTTCTTTGTTAGCAACTTTATCCCGCGTACCACCTTGCGTTCGCCTTTCTTCATCCTGGCCTGCAGAAGGTCTCCCTAAGGCCTGGTTTAACTGTGACTCGCTAATCCCTAACTTCCGGGCTGCGGATTTAGTGTCTGGCGGCGGTGGCCCAAGGGCATCGCGCAATGCTTCGACGGTCACTCCAAGCTGCTTTGCTGCAGATTCCATCCCGCTAGGGTCTTTGTGTTCGACCTCGGTATCACCCATACTACCGTCAGTGTTAGTGGCACACGCCACCAACACTACTAAAGCAAAAGCTATTAACAATCCCGTAATAGGCTGTTTCATCGATTGTTCATCCTAAGTAAGAAGCTCGTGTTAACAAAAGGTTAGCCAATCAGCAGCAGTCCATTAATCCATAACCACGTCCAACAAAGGTCACTCTTGGAACACGCACAATACCGTCATGGATATAGACCTAATCTTTGCGATATATCAATCACTGACAGGTATCGCTACCGTTATGGCCACCACTTTTTTGGCAGTTAAATTGGTGATGCAAAAGAAGCGATTAGAAATCGCCCACATCGATTCTAATAGGAACCTGGCTTTTGTGTCACGCACTCGAACGCAAGAACTAACCCTTGCTGAAATTACCAGCGAACCATTGCCTCATGCTTATGAAAACGCAACGTACGGACTCGATGAATTAGAAGACACCGATGCCCGAAAGTTCTTCGGCAAATAGCGGTAATCTTATGTCCAATTTTTAACCGAATGGCCTTTAGGCCGCAGCGGTCATGTCAAACACCTCGATGTCGAATATTACAAGGGAAGGCTCGGAATAATAATTTGGATCTCCTGGAGAGCGCCAACACTACGTTCATAACGGCCCCGTCATCCTGTCATTACTAGAAACAAGTGATGAACTGGTGAAATCAAGTGACATTGGTTACCAATAAGTTGAGAGAAGTTGTAACCTTATCGGCATGACATTTGGATGGCGTTTCAACTATCCGGCATAAAAAATAGATGTCAATCTTAACGAACCCAATTGCATACCAGGGAAGGAGAAATCGCCTATGCTCAGACACGTTGGTATAAATGTCCGTGACCTTCGAAAAGCCAAAGGTTATTACGACATCTTTATGCCTCTCTTAGGGTTTGAATCGCATATCGCGGCTGAAGACCAATTCGCATATAGACCTATCAACGATGGACTTGGAGCGTCTCTCTTCTTCTATCCAGCCTTAGAACAATCAACATATTCACGACACCAAACGGGACTTCAACACTTAGCTTTCATGGTGGAGTCACGGGCCACAGTACATGATGCCCACACAAAAGCCGTCGAGTTGGGATCCAAAGTAGTTCATCCCCCACAAGTATTCCCTCAGTATCGTACTTATTACTTCGCTACATTCTGGCTTGATCCGGAAGGCATCATGCTTGAAGCAGTCTGCCTGCAAAATGAAGAGGGAACGTAGAGAACTGCAAAGTTCGACGATTTCGTGTCCCGCCTGAATAATCTGGTGGGGAGCATAAAGCCGTTATAAAAGGCAAGTAGGAAAACAGATTGACGGAAGGGTGACAAAATAAGGTTCTCTGGAAAACAAAGCGAAATCTATTCAGGTGAATGGATTTCACTGAGATTCGATAATTTATGGTTGCGCTAATGATTCTCGCACCCATTAAATTATCCTACTAACAACACAATCACCCCACTTATCCGCTTGCTATAAGAAGTCATTTTGCGTTATAAGGTCGTGGTAGTGCTGAACCTATCATCACCTGTGCGGACCTTAGAAAGCGCTCCGCAGGCCTATCGTTTTTAAAATTAGGAGGCTGGCATGTTCCGTGCCGCGGCGATTGTCTTCATATTAAGCATACTGTTAACTACAGTAGCATCTCCAACATCGACTGGGGCAAACCACGAGCAAGGGCAACCCGAACACATTTTCGAAGGCTACGTCAGCCTCAATCGTGAAAAATTAAACGATGGCTTTGTGCGAGTCACCGTTGGACCAGGATATGGCCTGCAACCTCCAGTACAGGAAGTAGCTTTAGAAGATATAAGACAAGGGAGATATGAAATAGGTGTAGTTGATCCTACCGACGGTAAATACTCGAACGTAATGTTGCGATTCAGTGTGACATACGAAGGTAGGGAATACCAAAGACCACGGGATGTACGACTAGAGCCTGGAAAATTCACCGAATTAAACTTTGATATCGAAGACTGGAAATGGAGCCGGGCGCAACCTCAGCAAGTTGGGGAACCCTCTCGAGGAAACGGTGGAATGACGGATAGCCAGAAAGCTAAGCTCGAGATGGAGCGGGAGCGCATGGAGCGGGAGGATGAGGAGCGCCGTGAGATGGATCGCGAGCGCATGGAGATGGAAGAGGAGATGCGCCGGGAACAGATGGAGATGGAGCGGGAGCGCATGGAGCGGGAAGATGAGGAACGCCGTGAGATGGAACGCGAACGCATGGATCGGGATGAGGAAATGCGCCGGGAGCAGATGGAGATGGAACGGGAACGCCGGGAGCGGGAGGATGAGGAACGCCGTGAGATGGATCGCGAGCGCATGGAGATGGAAGAGGAGATGCGCCGGGAGCAGCTCGAGATGGAGCGGGAGCGCATGGAGCAAGATGCCGAAATGCGCCGGGAACAGATGGCGATGTCACAGCAGAGGATGGGGCGTGGGGAACCAGGCATTCAGCCTGTGATGAATGAGAGTCCCAAGAGTGGTCCCAGCAGAGGATTGTTCTCCAACAGGAAAGCGGGTGAAGCGACCTCTGGAATCGACAACATCATGGACCCGACCACGCTTACGATCATCGGCATTGCTCTAACAGTACTCACCACTGGAATGACCTTATTCAAAGGGAATTAGTGATGGCGGCCTTACCTTTAGACATAATTAAACAGGATTCTTTGAAGATTTCGGGTGCAAAATGAGTGTAATCTTGCGGCTTGCCTCTCGATTGATAGTCACTATCGTCATAGCCTTTCCATTTCTGCTAGCCGGTGGGTACGGCCTAGTGGAGCCTGATTTCCCTGAGTTAGTGGCAATAGTATGCCTGCTCCTGGGAGCAGGACTGATGTGCCTCGGATTTTACATGGGCTTGACCGGCGTTGCTCCAACACCGACGATGGTAAACGACGAACGGCTAATAATATTGCGTCACCCCACTATGAGGCCTGCCTATGCTCGGATGATATCGAGCATCCCATTCTTCCTGGCAGCTGGATATCTCCTCCAATTCACTCAGCAGCCGTATATATTCCCCTTCGTGCCATTCGTAATAGGCATGTACTTCTTCCTAAAAGGGGTAATGAAATACCTCCGTAACCTCCATATAACCTACACCGTCACCGACCGCAGAGTGATGCAACTGTATAAGTTTTTATGGCTAAGCACCAAAGAAATCCCTGTAGCCAGAATCGTCTCTATATCCGAAGCCCGCAGCTTTTTCGAAATTCTCACGGGACGAGGCAGTGTTGTAGTTGCCACTGGTATCGGAGCCCAGCAGGTGATACGGATCGAAGAAATCAATGACCCAACTCCTGTAGCTTCGGCCCTTAGGGAAATGATGCCAAGCACCTAGAACGACCTAAATATCTTAGAATTCGCCCGCCCTGATTTAAATCAGTCTCCTTCTATAAATGACGTCCTGAGGGATCGAGAGGCAGAGAAGAGGCCTAAGCAGATAAACAAGATAGAGGCGCTTTCGAGTTCAATTGAACTGGAAAGCGCCTCTATTTAGTAGCCTGGTGGAGACGGGGGAGAGTCGAACTCCCCGTCCAGAAGAGACCATAGATCGGATATACTACAAGCTTATTCGGTTGTTTGTTCCTCGCCCCTTTAAGGTACCACCAACAAAACCTCTACGGGGACAGCCAGTTTTTCTTAAGCCGCCGTTACCGGCATCGGGCGGTCCGCATCCCAGATTTATGGCGCCTAGTCTCCCTGACTCCGGGAATACCGGGGAGTAGACGAAGCCGCTTTAGGCAGCTAGAGCGAATTCACGTTCGCCAATTGTTTTTGCTACCGGATTTACGAGGGAGATAGCATCCTCGGCTTGCAATCCGCTACAGAACGCCCCTGTCGAACCCGCGCGTCCCCTTGCTCGCATATTATCCCATAGCGATCTCAAAAGGGTCAAAGAGCCGCCGTCAAGTCGATACTTCGTAATGCCAGCGACCAACCACCAATAGCGATCTAAGCCATCATTTTGACTATTGTCTCCGTATAGGTCGCCTCAAGTAATTCATCTGTATTGACTGTGATATTAATTAAAGGCCAGCCATAGATTTGATCATCTGACTCTGTATACGAAACTGGTGAGAAATCCGATCCGTGTCTGACCCAGTGCGGTGGACCATCTTATTCAGTTTCGAGATAGCGCTACTAAAAGTATTGCAACTTCGATTCACCATTGTTGTATGGAATTTTACGCAAATCCCCTTTGCCACCTAGACCAGATGACCGACAGTCTCGTCCTGATTACTGTCATCCAACACAAGACTGATGCGACGTACAGCTTGCCAATTACCCACATGGCGGTGCCAGGCTGATCTGAGCTATGATTACTCAGACAGACTATCTTATTTAATCTTAGCGATTAATCAGCCAAGAAATATTATTGTGTTCGATTTGTCGAAGAAAGATAGTGTGATAAACAGGTCGGCCTTTCATTTTAAACAATGCCTATTTAGGAGCAACGACGTGAGCGACTGGAATCCAACACAGTATCTACGTTACGGCAGCGAAAGGCTCAGGCCAGCTCTTGACCTGATATCTCGCATCCAAGTTGAATCGCCTGATTCAGTGTACGACCTTGGCTGCGGAACCGGGACAGTCACCGGGATATTGCAAGAGAGGTGGCCAAAAGCCAAAATCACCGGAGTTGATTCTTCTGCCAGCATGTTGGAACGGACTAGAGATATAGAAACGGGTGTTTACTGGCAGCATGCAGATTTAAATGACTGGCAACCAGAAAGCCTTGCCGACGTGGTCTACTCAAACGCCGCACTCCATTGGCTGGACAATCATGGCCAACTATTCCCGCGAATCATAGACGGAATTAAACCAGGCGGAGTCTTAGCAATCCAGATGCCGAAGAACTTCAGCGCTCCCAGTCACACGTCTATCGCAGACACTGTTCGGGAGGGCCCTTGGCGGGAACGCCTCGCTCCCTTTCAACGGGAGCAACCTGTGGCCGAACCGTCCTACTACTATGACTTAATCAGCCAGATGTCGAGTTCCATAGATATGTGGGAAACAACGTACATGCACATACTGGAAGGAGCGAACCCAGTAGTGGAGTGGACCAAAGGAACCATGTTGAGGCCACTATTAGATAACCTTAACAACGAGGAGGCCGAAGCTTTCTTGAAGTTATATACCGAAAAGGTAGCCAAGGCATATCCTCACAGTGCCAACGGCAAGACCGTACTCCCGTTCAAGCGGTTGTTCATAATCGCAGTGAAATAACCGTGACTCAGAGAACAAGAAACATCTCGCCCTCCGATTGGGCGCGGGAATTTTTAACTAAGGAAAGAATCGCCTCTAAATTTATTGTCGAAGCTCTTCAAATACCGAAGCCCGAATATGAGCATAAAGTAGGCCTCAATCTAGACAAATAGAATCCAGTATGGGAGTTAGCCTTCTCCTCGTGTAAAATACCTTTGCCTCCCCATAAGCAAGATTCGGGCTAACCTCGAAATATACAATCTACGATCTGAGGTTCTAACATATGCCAGACCTAACATCCCTAGCAACGCCAGCGGCGACCTTATTGAAAGCAAGTGGACAAAAGATCGCCGTGGCCGATTCATCTTGCGGCGGCTTAATCTCAGCTGCTTTAGTATCTATCCCAGGAGCGTCTGACTACTACGTGGGTGGCAGCACCATCTACACCCGTGTTGCGCAAAAGGGACTTTTATTAGTACCCGACGAGACTATGGTTGGCATGAGAGCCAGCAGCGAGCCGTACGCACTGCTCAACGCCCAGACCATCCGTGCCGCATTGGACACCGACTGGGGATTGGCTGAAACCGGCGCCAGCGGCCCCACAGGCAACCGTTATGGAGACTCTTCCGGCCATGCCTGCTTCGCAGTTACCGGCCCGGTAGAAAAGACATTAACCGTCGAAACTGGAGACACAAACCGAGAGGCTAACATGTGGATTTTTGCTAAGGCGGCCCTAGACCTTCTAATCGAATGCCTAAAGCAAGCCAAGTAATGATTCAATGTCTTACGAGCCATTACAGGAATATTTATGTCGGTAGTTGAGTCCAGGTTGGCGGAGTTGGGATACACGCTTCCACCTCCTCCTGAACCAATCGGTAACTATCTCTCCGCAGCCCGTAGCGGCAATATAATGTGGATGTCTGGGGTTGGTTCTAGAAGGACAGACGGGTCTCGCATCAGCGGGAAACTGGGTACCGACTTGACCGTAGAACAGGGCTATGAAGCAGCACAGTGGTGCGCATTGAACCTACTAGCCCGTATGAAGGTGGAACTGGGAGACCTCGACCGTGTGACAAGAATTTTGAAGGTGTTTGGAATGGTTAACAGTTCTCCGGACTTTCAAGATCAAGCGAAAGTGATAGATGGAGCATCTGATTTGTTCGTGGAGTTGTACGGTAAGGAGGGAAAGCACAGCAGGTCAGCACCAGGGATGGCTGTACTGCCCGGAAACACAGCCGTGATAATAGACTGTGTGATCGAGTTCGCAAATTACTGACACCGACATCTAATTGATTCGAATCAGCGCCAATGATTTAGTTGCGAAACCTTGCCAAGCAACCTAAAAAATGACATGCCCCTAGCGGGAGACCGCTAGGGGCATGTTTTTATTCTGTTTTAGCTGTCGATTTAGAGGGCTAATTAGCTCTCAATTTCAATAGCTTAATAGCGTCCGCCAGCTCCGCCGCCCTGACGGCTGAAGCAGTCGCTGCAATAGACAGGTCGGTCACCGCGAGGTCGGAACGGTACTGTCGCTTCATTTCCACACTCGGCGCAAACCACTGTGTGCATTTCGCGGGGTCCCCGATCGAAGCCAAATCCGCCTCCGTCAGAGGATCGGTTGGCTCGCCTTGCCTGACGGCAAGAAGGGCACCGTTTTGGCTCGTTCGTATAACCCTTTTCGGCATGATACGCTTGGTCGTCTGCCGAGAAGATGAACGATTGTCCACACTCCACGCATGTTAGATTTCTGTCCTGGTAGCTCATAGGTCAATTCCCTGTTCGTGTAGAGTTGGCAAAAGTCTGGTCATCGAGACGAAAAGAGCCGGATTATTAGATGAGAACCCCAAACGACTACGTCCGCGGATACCCTTACACCGATCTAGTATGCCTATAGAAGAGCACAGAATACTGCCACCGCGAAGGAGTATAACATATATTCGACAGAAACGTAGGCACAAAACATCGTTTAGGGATACCCATGCCTAAGCCAATTACAATTCCTCTCGCCAACTAGTCCACAAATCTACTAAATGATGGCATAACAAGACTAGAATCCACTCTCTATCAAAGAGTTAAGCTACCCAGTCTGCCACCCTCTCGCCAATCATGATTGCAGTGGCGTTGGTATTGGCTCTTGGCACCTGAGGCATGACTGAAGAATCAGCCACCCACAAACCTTCTATCCCTTTCACCCGACACTCCTGGTCTACCACTGCCATCGGATCTGAATCAGGTCCGATTTTGCAGGTACCAGAAACATGGCGAGCTGAACCTACGGTCTGCCGAATCCAGAGATCAAGGTCGTCATCATTGGCTAATATCTCGTCAGACGGAGCTACTTTTTCATCCGAAACCTCTTTATAAGCATCAGTGTTCAGCATCTTCACCGCCAGCCTAATTCCGTCCCGCATCCGGCGCATGTCTTCGGGGTGGCTGAAATAGCGATAGTCGAATTTCGGTTGCACAGTCGGGTCAGCAGAAACCAAACGAACGAACCCAGATCCCGCCGGGAGTTCTATGACACAAGAGATTCGGCCGATGCGATCCGGTAGTTCTTCACCGGTAAATGGATTGAAGACCGAGCTGGTGGTCATCATCATGTCGTTGGATTCTTTAGATCCTTTTGACGTGTATCGAAGGGCAACCCGCGCTCCAGAGGAATCGGGTGCAAGCTTAATACCCTCTTTAATTTTGTAGGAGATAGGCGATATCGGGTGATTTCTGAGGTTGGCGCCAACCCCAGGCGTCTCTTGGATTACAGGGATACCAAATTCCTCCAATTGATCTTTCGGGCCAATGCCTGAGAGCATCAAGATATGCGGAGATTTCAGCGCACCTGCTGAGAGAACAACCTTGTCACTATCAACTGTGAATACCTCTCCGCCGCTCTCAACTTCAACACCAGTTACCTTACCGTTGTCTG
>Ga0310344_10000865_pt1 | contig 23688 bp, 18 predicted proteins | sample HC15DNA20200_MG_FD_203801 | JGI IMG/M metagenome (GOLD analysis project Ga0310344, IMG submission 203801) | Marine microbial communities from station ALOHA, North Pacific Subtropical Gyre - HC15-DNA-20-200_MG | ecosystem: Environmental > Aquatic > Marine > Oceanic | place: Pacific Ocean: North...
CAATTGAAAACGCCATGAATGTGTTCCGGGTGCCTATGTTTGGGATTAGCAATAAAACTGGTAGAAAGGCGCCTAATAGACTACCTACAGTTCCGATTGCGTATACCCGACCTGCAATGGCACCTGCTTGGCGGACATCGCCTGTTGCAAGTCGGATGGCGAATGGAGATACGAAACCTAGCAAAGTTATGGGTATTGCCATTAGGACTAGTACCCCGAACAAGGAACCCCAGAACACGCCTAGGGAGGTATTGCTGATACCTTGAATTGACAGCTCTAATATTGGTTTGGCTGCAAAAGGAATTACCCCTACGAGAAACGCAGCCAAACCGACTAATTTTGCAAGTAATCGGTCATCTGGTCTATGGTCGGCAAGTTTGCCTCCTAGGAAATACCCTACAGACAAGTAGAGGAGAGTGAGCCCTATTACATTGGCCCAGACAAATAAGTTGTTGCCAAAGTAGGGGGCCAATAATCTAGACACAGTAAGTTCGACTCCTAAGGTCGTCATACCGCCGAAAAAGACAATCGCTAACAGTAGACCATTGCCGTATGTTCGTTGAGAAATTAAAGGTATTGCGGTTGATTCTGTTGTCATATGTTCATTCTTTGGCCGGTCATCTTTCTTTCTAAGGTTAGTCAATATTAATCGTTGTTATAAAGTTGCGCCGGACATGTCAGGACCCTAGGGCGATCCCATGCCATCTAGGATCGGTTCCTCCGAGTAATACATTGTTCTCAACATCTATTGCAATTCCCTGGGTGCAAGATGGGTTTCCCCAAGATCCGGCTGAGTATACATTGTGCCCTCTTGATTTAAGCTCGGCAAAGGATTCTGTTGGGAATCGATCTTCGAGTAGGACTCGTCCGTCTGTTTCATCGTGACTCCAACGAGGTGCCTCCATTGCTTCCTGGACATTCATGCCATGATCGACAATGTTGGAAATTACTTGGAAGTTCGTTTGGACCTGGAAATGCGCCCCACGAGTTGCACCGATCAGAACCGGCTCTCCTTGAGATGCGAGCATAAAGGTGTTGAGCGTATGAATAGGTCGCTTGTTCGCTTCGAGAACATTTGGACTGTTTGGATCTGTTGAGAAGCCACACATTCTGTTATTCATAATTACACCAGTACCTCCGATTACTTGTCCGCATCCGAAAGCATGGAAAAGGCTTTGTATGTAAGTAATCATATTTCCGTCTTTATCGGCAGCAGACAGACATGTGGTATCACTCCCTTCATCTATAACCGGGTCGAAATTGCGATGACGTGCTCGGGCTTGATCAAAAATTGCTGTTCGATTTTTTGCAAATTCTTTGTCGAGTAGCGTATCCATGTAGATGTCTACGAATGCGGGGTCGCCCAAGTATCTGTGACGGTCTTTATAGGCAAGTTTTTTGCATTCCAGCATGATATGCAAACTGTCTGGATCGCCGAATCCGTGTTGACATAAGGCCAGCGACTCTGCCATGTTCAGTTGGCTTAACAGAACATATCCTTGACTCACTGGAGGCTGACCAAAGATGTCGTAGTTGTTGTATGTTGTTCGTATTGGTTCTGTGAATTCACAAGAATAGTTGCTTAGATCTGATGCCTTTAATAACCCACCCACTCGATTTGAATGATTGTTCAATTTATCGGCAAACACCCCTTGATAGAAGGACTCTGCTCCTCCAATAGCGATGTCTTTTAAGGTTTTGGCTAACTCAGGCTGTTTGAGTATTTCTCCAGGCTGAAGTGGTTTTCCCGATGGGGCGAACAAGACACCCCACTCCTTTTCATTTCGAAGGACGGACCAATTTTCAACTATTGATTGATGCAGTGATTGAGTTACGGGGACACCCTTTTCGGCCAGCTCTATCGCTGGGGCCATTAATTGATGTAGTTGAAGTTGGCAATGCGTTTTGGCTATTAAGTCCCATGCGGCTACTGCACCAGGTACAGTAGCTGACCTTAATCCGTGGCTTGGGATCGTGTCGTTGAACAGGTTAAGGTGTGCAGCCTCAGGTGCTGGACCACTTGCATTAAGGGCCACGATTTCAGAGCTGTCCGATCTGTGGAGCAGGGCAAAGGCATCCCCTCCTAAATGATTCTGAGCTGGTTCTGCTACTGCGATAGCTGCTGCCATTGCTACTGCCGCATCGAATGCGTTTCCACCGTCATTGAACATTTGCAGCCCTACAGAGGTGGCTAATGGATGCCCGGAGGAGGCCATGAAATTAGTTCCTACAGCAGGTGCTCGCGTTGAATAGTCGAACTGTGTCATTAAATACCTCAAACGTGAAGAGATGGGTTGTGCGGGTTACTATAAGCATCTTGGGGCATATTTCGAAATCGAGGCAGTTAATACTATGGCTAGTGGAGTAAAAGTGATTATTGATACGGATCTGGGGGACGATGTGGATGATGTGTTTGCGTTGGCAATGGCAGCCTTGTCCGATGATATTGATCTCGTAGCGGTGACAACGGTTCATGGTGATACTGAATACCGGGCCTGCTTGGCTCGAATGGTACTGGATGCCTGTGGGGCAGATAAGGTTCCGATATATGAGGGTCCAACGGGTCTAAATATGACAGGGCAAATGGTCGAAACCTCTATGGCAGCAGGGTTGCCATGTGTGAATCCGCAAAATGTAACGCATGGTCAAGCCGTCGACTTTCTGACTGAATATGCAAGTAGCAATCCAGGTGAAATCACTGTTTGTGCGATCGGCCCTTTAACCAATATTGGCATGGCGCTTGAGCGTGATGAAAACTTTGCTTCTAACGTAAAAAAACTGGTGATAATGGGAGGGCAATTAGATCCAACTGTTGATGGTCGTGTTGGTGAGTACAATTTCGATAGTGATGTGGAGGCTGCGATAAGGGTGATTGAGTCTGGAGCAGACATGCTGATAGGGCTCGTCGAGTCTACATGGCATGCTCGATTTGATCAGGGGCATCGCGAACAACTTAACGCCCACCGAACCCATCTTTCAAACTTACTGTTGCAGATGTTCGATCAATATGTAGAGTCACGGAATCGGTCGTGGACGCCACTGTACGACCCGGTTACTTTAGCGGCTATGTATAGGCCTGATCTCGTCACCATTGAGCAGGGAGGCTTGCGAGCATGGGTGCAGGACGGGAAAGTGAATATAGAGAGAGGAGACAACGCGGCCCAGCTAGTCACCAAAGTGGAAGGGCTCCGCTTTGTCGAGTACATGATTGATGTGCTACGTCTGGCGGGATAGCTGGATGCACGATATAGCTGAGACTGAACTATTTGTATGTTTGGAGGCTCTAGTATTGAAAATGTGATTATTGACACAGATATTGGCGATGGCATTGATGATGCATTTGGGTTGGTTGGTGCTCAGCTGAGTGACAGGATCACAATCCAAGCGGTTGTGACATGCTGGGGGGATGTAGTGAGGCGAGCACAATTGGCTCGGACGTTACTTTATAGTTGTGGTGGCGCAAACATACCTGTTTTTGCAGGGGCATTTCGATCTATGAGTTCGGATGAAGAGATACAAACTACTTTTGACTCAGATGGTGGGGCCCTCTATTCCGACACTACGGTGGACTCGCGGCCTGGAGTGGATTATATGGTTGATTCTGTGTCTTCGGATCCGCAAAACATATCTATTGTGGCCATTGGGCCTTTGACAAATATAGCTTCTTGTATCCAAATCGACTCGTCTTTCGCCTCGAACTTGAAGCGACTTGTAGTGATGGGTGGTAGATCGGGGGATTCTATGCATCTGGAGGAGAGAAATTTTGATGACGATCCAGTTGCTACTGAAATCGTTTTGAATTCAGATGCGAATCTACTGGTGGTGCCTTTTGAGCCATCATCTAAAGTAGTGGTTGGCCATCGCGAGATGTGCGATTTACATGATTCTGGAACAGAATGTTGCCAATTGCTGTCGACAATGCTTCGGCAATATCTGGCCATTCGATGTAGAGCAAGTACCCCCCTTTTTGATCTTGCTACGATTGGGTGCATGGAATGTCCAGATCTAGCCACGTTTGACTACAGTGGGTTGTCCGTGACAAGGATGGGTAAAAAAGTGCGATTAGTTAAGGGAGAGCAATTGACAGCACGTCTAGTTACCCAATTTGATGGCGTGAAGTATATGGCCATGTTTATGGATAAGATTCTAGGTTGCAAATGTTGATGTTGGAAATAGACAGCCGATCAGTGGGTTTTGTCATACAATCGGATGGTTTCCTTTTTGACTCGAACGGTGAGGGGTGAAAAATGTTAGTTCAGCCTGTGCTAGAAATTACCGAGCTAACTAAGGTTTATGGGGGGAACAGAGGCATAAATGGTGTGTCTCTTCGAGTGGACGAAGGTGAGATATTTGGATTTCTTGGGCCTAATGGTGCCGGTAAATCTACGACTATTAGGATACTGCTGGATCTGATTCGACCCTCTTCTGGTAGCGCGCGAGTCTTAGGAATGGATGTTCAAGAAGAGTCTGCTTCTGTGCGATATCAAATCGGATATTTGCCCGGGGAAGTAAGTCTTTACGAAGGAATGAAGGGTCATCACTTACTGAGTCTTTTGGAACTTATATCAAAACGCAAGGCTGTCCTTCGTGATGAATTGATTGACCGATTGCGTTTAGATGTGTCAAAGCGGATCTCCAGGTTTTCGTCTGGAATGAAACAGAAACTGGCCATTGTCGCCGCCTTACAGCACGATCCTCCAGTGCTTATCCTAGATGAACCTACGGGTAGCTTGGATCCTCTGATTCAGCAAGAGGTTCATCAGATATTGAGAGAATGTCAATCTCGTGGGCGCACAATATTTTTCTCGTCTCATGTCCTCTCTGAAGTCGAACAATTGTGTGATCGTGTTGCGATTATTCGTGAAGGCGATCTAATTGCAATTGAAAGTGTTTCCGACTTGCGTAACAAAATGGCTAGACCACTGATGGTAGAGTTCAAAGATGCCATTCCAATCGAAGAACTGAAGAGCGTTGGGATTACTGATGTTGAAGTGTTCGGGGGTAAGGCCAGTATGACTGTACGTGGCGACATAGATCCAGTAATCAAGCTTTTGGCTTCATACGATGTGGTGGACTTGGATTACGGCATGCCCAATCTAGAAAAATTGTTTTTACAGTTTTATCGAGACCATGTGAGCGACAATGAGTAGGGTTATGATGAAAATCAGGATGGGTTTCCCAGCCGTTGGGGTTAGTACAGGCACCTTGTCCCTTGCTAGAGCCGCGTTTGTTGAACGAAGGCGCGCTATGTTCTGGTTCGCACTTGTCGGGGTGGCCTATGGGCTATATGCGGGATGGGCCTTTCATTTAGTGGATAAGAATAGTCAGCAGTTTGAGGATTTGCTGCAAAGTTTCGGCGAAGATATGTTGTCGGTGCTTGGGGTAGGTGAGCTTTCTCTGAGCACTTTCGAAGGCTATCTAGCTCTTGAATTCTTTCCTTGGTATATGCTGGCTGTCGTGATTTACGCTACTGTTGCTGGTGCAGGGCAAATTGCAAACGAGGCGGAGGATCATACACTTGATATGGTGTTGGCTCTGCCTATAGCGAGATCCTCCTTGATAATGTCTAGGTTTTTGTCTATAGCATCTGTACTGACTTTGATCAGTTTGTCTGGTTTTGTTGGGCTAGTGTTTGGTGCTTCTTTGAATGCTACTAAGTTCGAAGTTGGCACATTATTGTTCGCCAGTTTGCAGATGATTCCAATCAGTCTCGCCTGGTCCATGCTTGCCATGGGTGTCTCAATTGTTACGTTGTCATCGAGAGTTTCCCAAATGAGCATGATTGGACTGTTGGTTGCGCAGCTAATAATTGATAGAGTCGCTAAAGTTTCGGAATCCTGGGAAATAACAGGCAATTTCAGCTTGTTTCATTATTACAACGTGCAGTACTTGAGCACAGGAGAACTTCCCTGGTCAGATGTTACGGTTTTGTTTTGTGTTGCAGTAATAGGGCTAGTGTTTTCGATACTAGCCTTCAATCGACGGGACATAGTGACCTAGACACCATTTTAGCGTGCCATATGCATCGGCATAATGACGTGAGTATAAGACGAATCTGAAGTTCCCCTGATGAGACCAGGGCTTGTTGGCCCTGACAATTGAATCTCCAGTTTCTCAGAGTCGATAACTCCGATGCAGTCGCTCAAGAATCTAGCGTTAAAGGCTATGTTGGTAGCATTACCTTCTACTTCAGCTGACATTTCACCAGAATTCTCGCCAAGGTCTGCTGATTTTGCAGATACTGTGATGGTCTCTGCTTTATTGTCGGGGACGTCAAGTTTGATCACGTTGGAACCGCCACGCGCGAATATTGAAGATATCCTTGCCGATTGGGCCATTTCTTCGCGATTAACCAAGATCCGTGTTGTGAACTCACCGGGGATTAGTTGATCAAAGTTTGGAAATTGTCCCTCTATCAAATGAGAAGTCAATTCTACTTGGCCCACCTTAAACACTACGTGAGTGTGTTGCGGGGTGATTACCATTTCAACATCTTCCTGATGGTCCCCAAGTATTCGGGATAATTCAACCATACTCGAGCGAGGAACAATTACTTGTAGTTCGCGGTCAACTCCGGTGTCGGCTTCTAGGCGCTTAATAGCTAGTCTATAACCGTCAGCCGCAGCGAGAATAAGCTCGTCCGGCCTCAAAACAATGCATACGCCAGCCAATACTGGACGGCTGTCGTCTGTTGCCGTTGCGAGTACGGTGGCATCAATCATGCTCTTTAAAAAGATAGGGTCAATGTCGAGCGTGGTTCCTCTTTCGGCTGTGGGCAAGGGAGGGAAATCTGTTGCTGCGATTCCCTTTATCGTTGCATGAAATCTGCCTGAAGAGATTTTAAGGTCGAGTGAGTCTTCACCTAAATCGAGGGTTACGGGGTCGGTGCCCAACTGAGAAATGAAATCTGTAAGGAGCCTGGCCGGTACGGTTATTTCACCTTCGGACTCCACTTTGCACCCTACATTTACTGTGGTTGCTAATTCCATGTTTGTTGCAGAAAGCTTGAGCATTGCTCGGTCCACAGATAACAAAACATTAGACAACACGGGCAATGTGCTACGCGTGGCGACGGCCCTGTTTACCGTAGCCAATGCGCGACTAAGGTTTTCTTGTACGCATATAACCTTCAATATTTGCCCCCTCTATCTACAGTGAAATAACAACCTTGTTGTTGCATAAACCGTCGTATCCATTGAGACTATGGTACAGACGTTGGTTGCGTTTTGTCTTGTGGCTGTGTCGGAAATCCATTGTTAATCAGTAATGGGTTTGTGTATAGGGGAAATGGAAGTGTTGTGTTTTTTATATCGCAGAACCTGTTAAATTGGACAGTAAAAGCACAAATAAGTCACCAAAGGGATATTGGTAAAAATGTCTTTGCGCATAGTTTTGGCCGAAGATGAAACCATCATACGAATGGATCTTCGAGAGCAACTTGAGAATTTGGGCTACCAAGTCGTTGCAGATGTTACCGACGGTGAGGCAGCTGTAAAGGTTTCTAGGGAGTCGCGTCCTGATGTTGTAGTTATGGACATAAAAATGCCGGGCATGGACGGAATATCGGCTGCCCGAAAACTTACTGGTGAAACTATATGTCCGGTCGTACTGGTAACAGCCTTTTCAGATGCCGAATTGATTGGGAAAGCTAATGAGGCTGGCGTTATGGCATACGTGATGAAGCCAATCCGGCAGGGCGATTTGAATCCGGCCATCGAATTAGCTGTATCTCGGTTTTCAGAGTATCGACTTCTCGTAGATGAAGTTAAGGATTTGGCACAACGACTTGAGACAAGAAAGTTACTCGAGCGGGCTAAAGGGATTCTGATGGATAGTCACAAACTAAGTGAAACTCAAGCTTTTCAGCGTATTCAGAAAATCAGCATGGATCGTCGCAAATCGATGAAAGATGTAGCTGAAGCCATATTGTTAGCTGATGATTTGAATGCATAGCTCACAGATAGAGGATGTACGGTTGTCTGACTTTATGGGTAACGATATTGAGCCTCAAATATAGACGGTACGGTCCTCAGGCTATATCTACGGTAATAATTTGTTTGTGTGGGGCCATCTACTTCAATCAGTACATATTCCGCGGTCTGCTGCCTTCTGGATACGATATGCAGACATACTTTTTCCCACTTCGAGTCGTGGTGCAAGAATCTTTGCTGCAAGGTAATTTACCAATGTGGGATCCTTCTAGATTTTTGGGCGTCCCACTTTTAGCGAACCCTCAATCGCTTGTATTCTATCCTCTAAGCTGGGCCCTTTTGTTTATCGATGCAGAGCGGTTTTTCTTGATAACCAATCTGATTCATATACTAGCGGCAGGTGTTGGGATGATGACCTATATGAAGATGGTCTGTGGGGTGTCATTCAGAGCATGTGTCGTGACAGCAATAACTTTTGCGTTTTCTGGATACATAGCTGCTCACTTCAGTCATCCGAACCAAATTTCTGTTATAGCGTGGATTCCGTTTCTATTGGTAGCTACTGAACGTCTCGCGTCTTCATCTAGATGGATGGCAATGTTGTGGCTTTCTATTCTTGCGGCCTTGCAGATACTAGCTGGTCATCCGCAACAGACCTATATAGCGTGGTGCTTAGCAGGGTTGCATCTAGGCATGGTTGTGTTTCGGTCATACAGGAAAAATATCTATAACCTCTTAGGGGTTTGTCGCATCATTGCTATGTGGTGTGCTGGGATTCTACTGGGTACGTGTATTGCTGCGGTTAACTTGTTTCCCACCATAGGACTTGTGCAAAATTCTGTCCGCTCCAATGGGATGACTTTAGATCAAGCAGGGTCTTTTTCATTAACTCCAGATTGGCTGGCAGGAGCTTTGTTACCTTCTTTTATAACAGTTCCTGTCTCGCAAGAGTTCCTTTCATTTGTGGGTTTTTCAGGAATCTGGTTGGCAGCCATAGCCTTTGTGCGCAACCGAGATCGGGAACGGGTGTTATTCATGTTGGTGTTGGCGTTTCTTGGACTGTCTTTGGCGATCGGGCCGGCTCTACCACTATTTCGTATTCTCTTCGAACTTTTCCCAGGGTTCGATTTGTTCCGTGTTCCTGCTCGCTGGTTATTGTTGCCAACCTTCGCTCTTAGCGTTTTAACGGGAATTGGATTTGATGGATTTTTGGCGATCCGAAATGATAATCGTGGGAAATCCGCTTGCAGATGGGGTTTTGTATCGGCCGTACTATTAGTCAGTACGATTATTGTTATTAGTAGTTACAGTAATCAAGATATCAGTGACTCTCAGATAATTGTATGGTGTGTGATAGGGGGTGCCACCCTTGCCGTAATTGTTGTGTCCATGTATTGGAAAAGCATTCCATGGTTGATAATTCCATTGATGTTGTTTGCCGAGTTGTTTGCTGGGTCCCGCCCTCTCGAGATAGCAAAACCCATAGAAGGTGAGGCGTATAAAAATAATGAATATCTGTCATCTCTGCTACAGTCGAAAATGTCCGGTCCACGTGTATTGAGTCTGGCAGATACGTCCTTTGAAATTAATGATAAAGATCGTGCAGAATATGCATCTCTGTACAGGGAGGACTTAGGTCCTGAGTCGTTTGAACAGTTTTTGGTAGCTATTAAATATAGGGATGTTTTGGCTCCAAACCTATCAGGTGCCTACAGAATTCCGTCTGCAGATGGATACGATGGAGGAGTTCTGCCCCTTCAGGCTTTTGTCGATTACAAATCTCGCTGGATAGATGATGCCAAAAACTATCCTGATGCATTAATCCGTAATCAGCAAACAGGTTTTCCATCGACGGATATGTTGCGGGGACTGGGGGTAGGGTATGTTCTCGCTGATCGTATTAATGATGTCGAAGTGCAAGGGGTGTTTCTAGACAAGGAAACTGAACAAGAGCTGAGAGGTCCAATCCGGTTGAAATTGGATCTTCCTTCTGAGTTGATTGTGCATAAAATTGTCGTGTTGGGGCGGATTGAAGCATTGGATCCTGCACTCAATTTGGAGGTGTCGCTTGGCCAATGGAAGGGGGCATTTATGGAGACTGCAGATGGGTATTTTGTGGCTGATGTTTCAGTTCCTGTGTCCGAAACGGATCAGATTACCGTTTCTGTCCCTGAAGGTATGACAGTAAATTTGAAAGCAGTCACTATCGTGTCAGATGAGGAGCAATATCCTATTCCTCTCATGAATTTGGACCGGTCTTCTGACGGTACTCTTTTGAAAGGTCCTTATGCTTGGCTTGATGCATGGCGTCATGTGAAGATCTATCGATTGCGTAAAATGCCACAAAGGGCTGAGCTACGATTTGATCAAAATATAATTCAAGAGTCCGACGGATCAGGATTGGTTCGGATACTCGACTATGGTGAGAGCTATGTTCAAATAGAATATTCCTCGCCATCACCTGCAACACTAGTCGTATATGATGCAAATTATCCGGGATGGCTTGCAAATGTTAACGGTGTTCCTGCCCAAGTAAACACGATTGATGGATTCTTGCGCGGAATCAAAGTCCCTGCTGCTGATGGTGGAATAGTAGAACTGCAATATGACTCGCAAGCGTTTCGTTATGGCAGTTTCATATCGATTGTTGCCTGCTTTTGTTGGTTGGGCGGTCTATTGGTGGTCTTGCGTCAGAAATTTTCTCACCAAAGGCTAAATCTAATTTGAAGATAGTTATGGTTGCACCATTTGCTATGAGCCCTAAAGGGACGACTTCTGCCCGAGTTGTCCCGATGGCAAGAGCAATGGCTGACGCAGGGCATGAGGTTTTGGTACTGATACCGCCATATGATAATTATGCTGAGTCTTCCAACAGAAATATGAGAGATGGATTAACGATTCAATGGTTGAAAATACCGCGGTTCAGCAACCTGTTGATTATAGGGCCAATCATTCTATTCTTTGTGCTAGCACTGAAGGGTAGACGACAGGCATTGTCGTTTAATCCTGATGTAATTCATGTTTTTAAACCCAAGGCTGTTTCGGGTATGATTCAACATTTGCTGTGGATTTTTGGGAGTGAAAGTGCGATAGTTCTGGATTGTGACGACTGGGAAGGAAGCCGTGGTTGGTCTGAGTTAGAGCAATATCCATTAGTGCTTAAATGGATGTTTGACTTTCAAGAACGCGTATTAATAAAAAATAATCATGCGGTCACCACTGCTAGTGCTTTTTTACTCGAACGAGTAGAAAGGTTGTGTAAGGACCGCCCTGTCGTGCAAATCCCTAACTTTATGGATTCGGTTCGGCATAATTGCTGGGACAGAGAAGTACTCAGGCGGCAGGGTAGAGAGACGCTTGATATCGGTGCAAATATGTCTGTCGGACTTCTCTATACCCGGTTTTTTGAATACCCTATAGACGGGTATGCGGAGTGTATATGTTCATTCTTAGCCAGTGATCCAAACGCACTTGTACTTGTAGTTGGAAAAGGGAAATTTGGACAAGAAGAGAGACTGGCAGCGGTCCTTAAAGACAGGGGTCATATTGGTAGAGTGATTATGCTCGGTTGGGTCGAGCATAACTCTGTTCCTGCAGTCCTAGCTGCTTCTGATGTGGCAATGTTTCCAGCTATTGACAATATTGCAAACAAATCGAAATGTCCTGCACGACTAGTAGATTTGCTAATGATTGGGACACCTATTGCCGCGCACGACGTGGGCGAGGCTAAAACCTATATAACGTCTGGGCGCAACGGTCGACTGTTACCCTCTGGGGGTGGTGATGCTATTGGGAAGGCTGCTGCCACATTGCTGACTTTACATGATCAAAGAGCGGCTCTGGAATTTCGGGAATCACGCATTGGAAATGATTTGTCACCTACCTACATAGCCCACCAATTGTCGGAGCTGTATGGAGTGGCTTTAACCGAAAAGCATGGTTAAACGTCTGTCGTGGCCACGGTAGGTGTCTTTGTTGGGCTGGTAGTTGCTGAGGGATCGGGCTCTGACGGGGTAACTGACTCGGTTAAAGTGGTTCTGATAGACGTGGGCGTCAATTTGACGATCTTTAAATTGTCCTTTGCTGCATCCGGGAGGCTGATTATTGGTGTTAAATCAAATTCTCCAGCCCCTTTTCCTGATAAATCTACAGTAGCGGTAATGTCTCTGGGGCCCAATTGCTGGAGAGCGTCAGCTGGCCCAGTCAGTACTACCTGCACACTATTCAAATCAAATCCTGGTGTTAAGCCCGAATTCAGGTTGGTGAATTCAACCGCAATAATGTAGCCAGCACTTATCGGTATTGCCGCTATATCGACTACTACACGAACCTCATTCAGTCCGCGTAGTAGCTGGACGTTATTTGGAACAATTAAGGGTATATCTGTGGAAACGTCCTTGTTTGATTCAGAGATGGTTATCGGTTCCGTAAGTAGATGGTCTACAAGTTCTACATCCTCTGGTGCTCCTAATATGTCCACGCTTGATGGCATCACGGAGAACCTGTCTGCAATGAATCCTGAAGCTGGGGCACCAGTTACCTGGGCACGCACGGGAACTGTTCTTCTTAATTGTTGTGCTATTACCGGAACACTGACATCTACTAGCCTGGACTCGATCACGACACCGGCAACTTCAACTCCGTTTGTGTCTACTGGGACCGCCGATATTTGTCTCGATATTGAATCTGTGGATCCGAATACCTCAAGTTCAGCCTGCATGGCTGCCACCTGATTTACGGTTGAAGCTGGTCCTGTCACCATGATATTGTCCGGGGAAAAGCTGATTCGATCTTCTGCTAATCGGAAGCCATCACCGACTTCCCCCGTGAGAATTAATCGCACTCTGATTGGAACTTCGATTGTGCGATCGATTTGGACGGTGGTTTGTGGAGGAGCTACACGCAATATCTCAATGGTACTGTCTGGTGTTTCCACTTGTATGGGGATTTGGAAAAGGCCTTCCGAGTATTCAGACAGGTCTATCCGGGCAACGAAACTTCTCTGTGTTAATAGGTCTATGTTTGTCCGGGGACCTTTCACAGCGACTTGAACTGGTGGAATAGAATCCGCTACGACTAGACCCGAACTGAGTCCGGCGATATCAACTGGTATGTTCCCTTGTATGACGGCTTGTGCTGAAGGGTTTTCGTCCAGAGTTATTGCTGACCAGATAACTACAGCTAGAATGAATGCCAGTGTAAGACGAACATTCATGAGTACAGACAATGTTCTTCGCACCTGCCGCAAAGTTTTGTGGCGCCGTCTAGATCTATTGGGGTTTAACATCTAATGCCTGTTCATCCATGTCGGCATGCGCATTGGAAGTGATCTAGTTCCATCTACGCGGGGGCGAAATATTGCGTGAAGTCGTCTGCGTAATTGTTCCTCGGTTAGATGGCGTGCAAGCTTTCCGTCGGCAGACAACGAAATGGAGCCTGTCTCCTCTGACACTGCTATAGCTATAGCGTCGGTTTGCTCAGTGATTCCAACTGCAGCTCGGTGGCGAGAACCAAGATGCTGATCTCGAGCGGCCTCTTCACTCATCGGTAACATGCACCCGGCTGCGATCACATCATCACCGCGTACTAACGCCGCTAAATCATGTAATTCCGAGTTTGGATAAAATACTGACAATAGAAGTTCAGGGCTTATCTTCGCGTTTAATCGTGTTCCTGTTCCGGCTATATCTTCGAGGCCTGCCTCTCTTTCTATTACAATCAAGCCTCCCCAAGACCTTCTTGATAATATGCCAGAAGTGACAGTGGTCGCATCGATCATTTTTTCTGTTGACGTTGGGTCTAAGGAAGCAAATGGATGTGCAATATAGCCTCCGGTTCTACCTAACCGTTCGAGTAATCTTCGTAATTCTGGGGCAAAAATCACTGCGACAACTAAGACCATTCCTGGCGCAGCGTTTTCAAGTATCCAATTGATCAGGGTCAATTGAAATACCTTGCCCACCAAAAGCAATAATGCAAAAAAGGCTAAGGTTCCCCGTAATAATATATCTGCTTGTGTGTTCTGGGTGAGTGACAGTACGGCGTATATAACTAATGCGATTACTATGATCTGGATTAAGGCCAATATGTCGAATTGACTTACGAGGTATTCGTACTGCTCACGCACGTCTGATTGGGCCTCTCTCTCGGTATAGATTCAGGACAATCCCCCTCAGCGTAGCGTTTCAGCGATATGTTTGAAAGTGTCGGCTCCCTTAATTGTGTGAACTAAGAGTGATTTTTGGGCATGGAGTCGATTTTCAGCCTGATCAAATACTACTGAGTTTGGCCCATCAAGGACTTCGTCTGTAACTTCTTGGCCTCTGTGCGCCGGCAAGCAGTGCATGAATATTGCATTATTGTCTGCGTGGCCCATTAATTCCTTGTTTACCTGGTATTTGGCGAATGCCTTGACGCGACTACTGGCATCTTCTTCTAATCCCATGCTTATCCAGGAATCCGTATAAACCACGTTTGCTCCAGTAACAGCTTCGAACGGATTTCTCACCAATTCGATATTTGCACTAGGGTAGGCCTTCAAAGAATCTTCGATTACAGATCTTAGTGGATCGTACCCTTCCGGACACGCTAACCGTATAGGGATCCCTAATATAGAACATCCTGCTATCAGCGAATTTGCTACGTTGTAACCGTCGCCTACATAGGCAAGCCTGACGTCGCTAAAACCCCCGTATTTCTCCTTTATCGTGAGTAGGTCGGCCAGTATTTGGCATGGGTGTGAGCGATCGCTTAAGCCGTTGATGACTGGGACTGTACTGCTTGAGGCTAATTCTTCTAGAGTACTATGTGCGAAGACCCGAGCCATCACAATATCTACCCATCTAGCCAAATTTCTGCCAACATCTGAGATTGACTCCCGAACTCCTAACTGGAGGTGCTCCTGAGCTAAATCGATCGAATGTCCCCCTAGTTGCAGCATGCCTACTTCGAAAGTGGTCCTAGTTCTTAGCGACGGTTTTTCAAATATCATTGCAAGAGACTTGTTCTTCAGTACCGAATGATCCACACTTTGTTTATGAGCAGCTTTTAGTACCGTGGCTCCCTCTAATACAGAATTCAGATCGTCAGAGCTCAGGTCTGATATCGTCAGTAAGTCGCGTCCGGTAATCGATACGGATGGGGTTTTCAATGTGATCCTCACTCTGTGAGAAGTATTTGAACTGGTCAAAAGCTCCTAGTACATACAGTTTACTATCCGGTATCCTTGATTCTAATATGCTTTTGCCAGTGTTACACCAGTGTAATAACGTTTCAAAATTGACTCAGCACTAAAACCCTGTTTACCTAGGCTATTTGCGCTCCGGAGTGGCATTCCGACCCCATGTCCGATCAATCTGCGTCCTGCGCTAACATCATCTTTCACCCCTTTAGCCCAATCCCTCCCAATACCGCCCCAGGCCTGTTTCCAGCTGATTGTGCTTCCATTAGCCTGGCTAAAGTAAACTGCTTCTATAACAGACCCTTTGTAAGTGACTACTTGACCTCTTGTGGCTTCTATAGCATTTCGGAGACGTGGCCCCTCAAGTTCCCGCCTGAAGCCGGCGTAGAACTGATGCCTTGTGAAATAAGATGGCGTGTGTGTGGTTGAAGACGCGATGTCGAACGGCTCAAGGTTTTTAACACGCAGTCGAGACCTTACTTTTAACGCGTATGATCGGAATGCTATTACGGACGCGGTTAGCGAGTTCCATGGAGCACTCTCTCCTTGCTCGATTAACCCGGCTAGATAGTCATTCATAGGCAAGATGTTTATGAGCCAAGCACTCTCCAGTTCCGGTGAATACCGAAATTCGAACTTGCCTCTATACATGTAGCCCGGTTGTATTTCATATACATACATTAACGAGCCAGGCGTCCCTTCAAAGACAAGGGGTTCGTCGAAGCTCAATTGTTTGCTGTTTGGTAATGTAAGCAAATTGCTGCCGTGGCTACGTTCAACAGATATTTTCGTGTCAGCGTCTAAATCAGCGATGACTAATCCACTCAGTGTTCGAACTTGATAACGACTATTCGATGAGATCGTGGCCTTTAGGTCGTCCTCGTTTGCTTCACCTAGTTCCATTATGGCGACTCGTATTTCCGGTGTTGTGTCTCCGACCTGTACCGAAACTTGACCTGAAGTTGAACCGATATTTGAGAACCAGTTGCCCGAATTGACTGGGTCCCAAACTAGTTCGTAGCTGCCGGCGGTTGTAGGGGCTGGAATGTCGACTATTACAGAGATAGATTCGGAAGGTTTTACGTCTCTCGATAGTGGTATTCGATGGTTGATATATTCTGGCTGGACCCCAATGTCTACTAGATTCCAATGATATGACAAGGTGGTAGCGTTTGGCCCGTTGTGCTCCCAAGTGATGGTGCCTTCATTTGTGAGTGTTATTTCTGCTTTGTATCTTCCTCCTGGTTGCACTTCCGATGTCAGTGGACTACTGACAGTCGATGCGTGCCATGGGCTGTTTAAACTAAGCAATCGAGACTTACCTAAAGCCAGGGGTGTTATCTGCGATCCGTCATACAACATTCCGCCGCGTTGGAAATATTGAACGGTCCCGGCTGAACTTGGGATCTCTTCGCTTATCGGGTAACCCCATAACGATATTCCTCCAACGGTCTCAAACAGATTAAGAAATCCAAATCGCACTGAATGACCAGTTTCCGGGAAATACCGGACCTGCTTGGTCGATTTGAATGGAGATATTTGGGCATGCACTTCCGAGCTTTGATCTTGCGCCCCGATCAGTCCTGGCTGTACGACATATTCGGTGCCTTGTAGAGCTGGCCAAAAATCGAGTCGGAAATTCGTGAAGTATTGTTGAAACGTTCCCTCTGGCCCATTGCTTGTCAGCACAGGGCTTATGGGCACGCCTAAAATTTTCTCGCCACCGTAGTTTCGCACGAAAGAGGCAAAGGCTTGCTCTGCTTGCGATTTGCTAACAGGTTCGGCAGTCGCAGCTGCCACTGCCGTTAGGCACCCTGTTACAAGGAATACACTACACAGCACAGCCATGCAGATCCTAAATCTCAAGCGGATAGCCATATTTAAGTGCGTCAAACCCATTGTCGGCCGACATTAGAACTATTGTCCTTAGTCAGCCAGTAGACCTCCCAGTCAGTTTTTTAAAATCTCCGCCCACTCCCAGCAATACATCCGAGTCGTGCATTATATATCCTTAGCTGCTTCTAGTAGAAGCCACTTCGTTCTCATTTTTTCCGTGTTGATTGCTAACTAAGTGAGGTGGGTTCGTTACGAGCTAGGGCGTTAAGGCTATCATAACTTTAGCTTCAGGTAATAGCTTCAGGTAATAGCTTCACGGTATAAGGGACCAGACATTAGAATGTTAGGTTGAATTAGGGGGCTGATGGACAGACTATGGACTTAGCAATCGAAATACTTCTTTTGGTGTCTCCAGCTGTATATCTCGGCTTGGCGATCGCTGTTGCTACGGCATTTTTGTTTCATGTGTTTGTGGGCCATCGCAACAAAACCGGGTTGTACTATTTGCCATTTAGTACTTTAGGATTTCTGGGAGGGGCTATGTTCGCATCCAGATTCGGACTAAATTGGTTTGTATATGGTGATTTAGCACTGCTTGTCGGCCTTGCTGGTGCGGTATTGGTGCTCATAGTGGGCCATTTGTTGGCTTCTTAAATTGATTGACTAAAGTAGGTGATTAGAATGCGGATGTCATATTGGTCGGTGCGAATATGTCAGTGACCTCAGATAACGTAAGAAATCTGTTTTTGGAATATTTTCAAGAACGTGACCATCTGCTGCTGCCAAGCTCCTCTCTTATTCCGGTTGATGACCCTAGTGTTCTGTTTACATCTGCGGGCATGCAACAGTTTAAGGCATATTATTCTGGTGAAAAACAAGCCCCGCATCCACGTATAACCACCTCCCAAAAATGCTTTCGTACTAGCGATATAGATGAGGTTGGCGATTCCAGTCACCTGACGTTTTTTGAAATGCTTGGTAACTTTTCGTTCGGTGATTACTTCAAGCGGGAGAGTATTGAGTGGGCTTGGGAATTACTCACAGAGCGTGTTGGCATAGAGGCGGATTTGTTATGGGTCACTGTATTTGAGGGGGATGGGGTTTTGCCGCGTGATGAGGAATCTGCGTCGTATTGGCGTGATGTTGGTATACCGAATGAAAGAATTGTTTTCAGACCTAAAGCGGAAAATTTTTGGGGCCCGACAGGCGATAGTGGTCCCTGCGGACCCGACACTGAGATCCACTATAGGATGTGTCCACCGGATAAAGGACATCGGGAAACTGGGCCAGCAGGCGATCCTGGACGGTATCTTGAATTATGGAACTTGGTGTTTAATCAGTTTTATCAGGGCCATGACGGCTCTTTGGCTCCCCTTTCATTATCTGGGGTGGACACTGGTGCAGGATTCGAAAGATGGGTGGTTCTGATGCAGGGTAAGCAATCTGTGTACGATACCGATCTTTATACCGGTATTATGGATGCTGCCGTTAGTGCACTAAGCATGAGCTCCCGATCGGACGAAGAGAGAGCCCTCAGAATAATATCTGAGCATATTCGTGCGGGGGTGTTTCTTGTTGCTGATGGGGTGATGCCGAGTAATGAGGGTAGGGGGTACGTGCTTAGACGCCAACTTAGGAGATTAATCGGGCAGGCAAGATTGGTAGGTAATACGGGCTCTTTCGTCGATAAAGTGGCTGAAGCAGCGATAGAAGTAATGCGATCCGCGTATCCGGACGTCGAAGCTCGTAGAGATCACATACTGGGTGTTCTTACAGAGGAAGAGAAGCGGTTTCAGGCGACTTTGGATCGAGGAATGAGCGCTTTGGAAACTGAGCTAAATAATCATACTGATAAAAAGATTCCTGGCCATGTTGCGTTTATGTTTCATGACACGTACGGTGTTCCGATAGATCTTGTAAAAGATGTTGCTGGTAATCGGGGCATTACAGTTGACTCTGAGGGTTTTCTGTTAGCCATGGAAGGCCAGAGAGAGCGCAGTAGAGAGCAATCCAATGTCATGCTTGATGCCATGCCAAAAGGGCTTCCTCCTTCTGAATTCATCGGATACCAATTTGAAGAAAAAAAGTCGTGCAAAGTAGTGGCGGTTTTATGTGATGGTGAAGTGGTGTCGAGTGCGGAAAATGCGGAATCAGGTGGCCAGATTTCTGTAGTTCTCGACAATACACCGTTTTATGCTGAATCGGGTGGACAGATAGGAGACACAGGACACATTTTCGGAAATGGATTTCAGTTTGTCGTTCACGATACTAAAAAGAACGGGGAAGGCACATATTTTCACATTGGAAAGATAAATGCGGGATCTGTTGAAGTCGGAGACGTATTATCGGCACAGATAGACGGTTTGCGACGCGCTCGGATACGTAGAAATCATACGGCCACACACCTCTTGCATGCTGCGCTTCGAGCAAATTGTGGCGAACACATCAGACAGGCTGGTTCTTTTGTCGGGGATGAATACCTTCGGTTTGATTTTACTCAACCCGAAAGTTTGGCCAGCGATATGCTCACCTCAATTGAGAATGATGTAAACAACAGCATTTTGCAATCTAAGCACGTTGAGACCGAAATTACCGAAGTGCAGGAGGCAATTGAGGCCGGTGCTATGGCTCTTTTTGGCGAAAAATATGGTGATAATGTTCGTATGGTGAGGATAGATGACACATCGCTAGAGTTGTGCGGGGGCACGCATGTTGATCGTACTTCTGAGATAGGGTCATTTATCGTGACCAAAGAAGAAAATATGGGCTCTGGCGTTCGAAGAATAGAGGCCGTAACTGGTCATTCGGCAGTGGATGTAGCTAGAGGTGCTCTTAACGTCGTACGAGATGCGGCAGCCAGACTTGGGGCTGCTACAGATGAGGTGGTAGAGAGACTAGATAAAGTAACGACAGATAACGCTGATAACCGAAAACTAATTGTGACGCTCCGACGCCAAATAGCTGGACAGAGGTTGTCTGCAATTGCATCTCAGGCTAAGAATATTGATGGGCTTACGACGGTTGTCACATCCATCGATGTTGAAGATGCTGAAACCTTGCGAAATATTAGTGAAAACATTAGTAGCGTGCTCTCCGAGCCTTGGGTGTTTTTCCTTGGAGCTATTGTCAAAAACCGGCCATTGTTTTTTTCAGGTGCCTCCTCGAATGCGGTAAGCATGGGAATCAATGCGGGTAATTTGGTAAAGGCTGCTTGCCTTATAGCTGGCGGAGGAGGGGGCGGTAGCGCGGAGAAGGCAAATGGGGGAGGGAAGCATTCGAAGCAAATGGATGCAGCTGTTCGCTCTGTGAATGATGTGATTGATGAGCAAAGGGCCTAAAGGCTTTCTTTGAGGCTTAGTTGCGTTCGTTTATGAAATGGAAAACATCCGATTGTGTGTATTGAGTTGTGGGTCCACTGGTGAGTTTAAATAATGGTTATTGAAGTTCCGGTTGACGCTGATGCTGACTACATACTGCATCTTATTCGGCAGAGCAATGATTCATCCATCGTGCTAATCCTAGGCCCCTACGGATCCCCAATGACGTCTTGGATTGACCTTAATAGACTTCGATGGGAAATTAATGAGAGGCCTAGAGTAATCACAGTATATTCATCTGATTCTAATGTTGTTGCGATGGCGCAGACCTGTGGTTTTGATGTCGTTGGTACAGGATCACCATTAGGAAAGTTGCTTGATTATTTAGCCATACCGTTTCTTCAGACCTACAAGCTAATGGCACCTCAAATCAGAAGAAAGCTAATTAGGCGTGAACTATTGCATAGTGTAATAACAGGGCCACTGGTGCTTGGGGTGGCGATTGCCATAATAATAGGGCTCTATGGTTTTATGCTGTATCCCAGTGCGGACATTTCTATAAGGACCAACGGGCAGGAGGAAACCTCAGGCTTCCGAGTAATTGCCGACCCTGCTACAAAGGTAATTGGTACTCAAAAAGGGGTTATTCCGGCTCGTGTGATTGAGGTTGCACAGAGAGGAAGCCGTACCTCTGCTGCAACAGGCGAGAGGGTTGAACCACTGACAAGGGCAACGGGGCGGGTGTTGCTAATTAATCCTACAGCGGCTCAAGTATTCGTTCCGAGAGGTACCGTGCTTTCCAGTAAATCAGGGGTGCAGTTTGCAACTTCATCAGATGTGCTTGTCCCAGAGTCAAAACCCGGCAAATCCAATCCGGCTGTCGATGGGGAGGTTGTTGTAGCAATCGCCGCACAAGCCAAAGGCGAAGTTGGTAACGTGTCTGCAGGGGAAATAGATAAAGTCCTTGGCCCTTTAAGGTTCACTTTGTCTGTAAAGCAAGAACAACCTCTTCGAGGTGGAAGCGAATCGACACTACGTTATGTTTCAAACCAAGATAAGAAATCGTTGTCGACAACTCTAATGAACGAATTACTTGTTTTGGCGCGTGATGATTTGGAATCCAAAATTTCGGACACAGAAATGGTGCAATATTGGCCGGATCGAATCCAGGCCCCCATTTTGATAGACGAGGAATTTTTCGAAATAGGCACCGGTAGCGTATCGGAGGTTAGTGTGACTCAAGAAATTGTTCTGAGGGCTACTGTTATATCTAAAGACGATATCCTTGAAGCGGCAATGATTAATTTAACTGACGCTGGTAGACGATCCTTGCTATCAAACGAAATAAGATTGACTAATATAGGACTCGGCAGCGTCATTGGAGGCAGAGTGGCAGTGCGTTTTCAAGCTTCTGGCATGCTTGGGCCGGCAATTAATGAGGCTGGCATAGCTGATTCTTTACGAGGACTATCGGTCGATGAGGCTATAGCCGTCCTTGGTCAAGTGGACGGGGTCGAAATAGTTGACTTTAATTATTGGCCCAGATTTAGCGATAGCTTGCCTAGATTGGCTTCGCGAATCACTGTGACGGTCAATAACAATGTTGCAAGATGAATGCGTTGTGGGTGTAATACTGTCTTTGGATATTGGTGAACGGCGAATAGGCGTTGCTAGATGCGATCCGTTGGGCATATTGGTTACACCTCTTGAAGTAATGGTTAGAAGTCACGAGAAATATGATTTCGGCACTATGTTAGATCTCATTGAGACCGAGGCTCCAAGTTTGATACTGATTGGGTTGCCTTTAACCTTAAGGGGCGAAGAAGGGCATCAGGCCGCAAGGGTTAGGGCTGACGTTCGAGTGTTGTTGAATGGATGTGAAACGACAATCACATTCTGGGATGAACGGTTTACAACAGCTGAAGCGGAACGGAGATTTGGTGTTACTGGGAAAAATGATTCGATAGCTGCTGCGATACTTCTAGAGGACTATTTAGCATCGAGGAGTGATATCTGAAAACCGACTTAGTGGTTAATATTTTACTTGTAGGGGTGACGTCTGTAGCTGCCTTTGTCTTTTTATCATATTCCGCTTTAAGTCAGGTTTCAGTCTCTCCGCAGGACGTGGCATACGAGACACAAGTGTTTAGGGTGCGTGCTGGTGCTTCGGCTTCCGAGATCGCATCTGATTTGCGTAAGGCAGGGCTCATACGCAATGAGATGATCTTCAGGCTAGCGGTGGCTCGCAGAGATGTGCAGGATAAGCTGCAGCCGGGGGATTATTTACTCCGGGCTGATATGTCGCTTAGTAAGATTGTAGATGAACTACAACGGGGTCGAGTTGAGGAGTTGACTGTTACAGTGATTGAAGGCTGGCGTGCTGAAGAAATTGCGAATGCCCTTTCTGCTACTGGACTAATATCAGCCGAAGAATTCATGGCAGCAATCAAGGACGAGTCACTCTGGCTCAAATATGACTTTCTGCCTGAAGAGGGTTCTACACGAGGCGTTGAGGGATTTCTTTTTCCTGACACCTACAGAATAGGTCTTCAAACGACGGCTACAGAATTTGTGGAGAAAATGCTTGATCGGTTTGACGAGATTTATACACAACCAATGCGTTCGGCCGCTCGATCTCAAGAACTTACTAATAAGGAGGTAGTTATTCTTGCCTCCATCGTGGAACGGGAGGCCCAGTTGGATGACGAGCGCCCGCGAGTGGCGGCTGTTTTTCTTAACCGACTGAGAACAGGAATGAAGCTACAAGCGGATCCGACTGTTCAATACGCTGTTTCTGAGGAAGCGAGCGGTGTATGGTGGAAGACAGGTTTGACGATGACTGACTTGGCTGTAGTCTCTCCTTATAACACATACAGATTTCCTGGCCTGCCTCCGGCGCCTATCGCAAATCCCGGAGTGCGGTCGATAATTGCGGTGGTTCAACCTGCTGTAACCGAGGATCTGTTTTTTGTTGCTCGTGGTGATGGCAGCCATGCTTTTTCGAAAACTCTTGAGGAACACCAAAGGAATGTTGACAGATATGTCGAGTGAGAAGAAATATCCTAGATTGGATGTGCTGCGTGGGCACATGGCCGAATTACAAATAGAATGTGTTTTGGTGACAACGGCGGCTAATAGAAGGTACTTATCCGGGTTCACAGGTTCTGCCGGAGCATTGTTGATAACAGCTGACAGACAAATATTTATTACCGACGGCCGATACAAAAGCCAGGGTTCTCTTGAGGCCATTGGGTTCGAGTTGATTATTCACTCTGGTCCGATACTTAGTGAAATAGTAAAAACAATATGCCACATAGGGGTTGATGTTGTTGGTGTGGATCCCGATCACCTTAGCGTCACTCAATATCGGTTTCTTCAGGCAAACTTAGGCAAAGAGGTGGACCTGGTAGACAGTTGTGGATTG
>Ga0310344_10000867_pt1 | contig 23665 bp, 37 predicted proteins | sample HC15DNA20200_MG_FD_203801 | JGI IMG/M metagenome (GOLD analysis project Ga0310344, IMG submission 203801) | Marine microbial communities from station ALOHA, North Pacific Subtropical Gyre - HC15-DNA-20-200_MG | ecosystem: Environmental > Aquatic > Marine > Oceanic | place: Pacific Ocean: North...
AAGGCTTGGGTTCATCGAGGAAAAAAATCGGGCACCAAAGATTCGTCCAAGGATCAGGAGGAGTCAAGTGTTCCCCAGGGAGTGGAGCGTTAAACGATGCTGATGCCTAAAAGAACAAAATATCAAAAAATGCATCGGGGACGCATGCGGGGCTTGGCTACTAGGGGCAATCGGTTGTCACACGGTGATTATGGTTTGCAGGCTGTAGGCAGAGGATATGTGAATGCTAGGCAAATTGAGGCAGCACGGCGAGTATTGACTCACAATATGCGGCGACAAGGCCGGGTGTGGATTGGAATATTTCCTGACAAGCCCATCACTCGTAAGCCGGTGGAAGTTCGTATGGGTGGAGGGAAAGGTGCGGTGGATCATTGGGTGGCAATAGTTAAGCCCGGGAGAATACTATTTGAGATAACTGGCGTAGAGGATGAGGTCGCCCGACGGGCTTTGTTACTGGCAATGGACAAATTGTCCGTCCGCACTAGGCTAGTAGTGCGAGAAGAGGAGTCTTTGGTTGGCTAAGGTTGAGGAATATAGAAGTATGGACCAGGCCCAACTTGAATCAGCATTGGGTGAGAGACGTGAAGACCTGTTTAGGTTGAGGCTTCAAGTATCTACGCATCAGCTGGATGATAATTCTCAGATAGGGAAAGCTAGGAAAGACATATCAAGGATATTAACTGTGTTGACGGAGAAGAATTTTGCTACAGGGGTAGAGGGTGTCGTGGAGGGATGATTAGCTAAATGTCGCAACGAAAACGAACAATACAAGGGATAGTAGTGAGTAATGCCACTGACAAAACTATTGTGGTTGAGACGTCCCGACATGTTCCTCATCGGTTATATAAGAAATCGGTGTTGGTGAGGAAACGGCATATGGCACATGATCCGAAAAATGAATGTGCCATTGGAGATGAAGTGGTTTTGACAGAATCACGACCCCTAAGTGCGCGGAAACGATGGAGGCTTCACGAGATACTAGTCAAGTCACAAATTCAGCCGGATGAGGAGGCGGCCTCTCTTGATTCAGCAGCAGTCTAGAATTAAAGTCGCTGACAATACTGGCGCTCGTGAATTATTGGTCATAAGAGTGTTGGGGGGTACGCGTAGACGATATGCCAGAGTGGGCGATATGGTAGTGGGCTCTGTAAAGAACGCCGCGCCAAATAGTCCTGTTCCGAAAGGAAAGGTTGTGAGAGCGGTGGTGGTACGTGTAGCCAAGGAGTATAAACGGGTTGATGGCTCACGAATACGGTTTGACGACAATGCAGCGGTGCTTATCGATCAGGAATCTACACCCAGTGGAACTAGAATATTTGGTCCGGTTGCAAGGGAATTGCGTGAGTCTAAGTTTGCCAGGGTTGTGTCTTTGGCACCGGAAGTAATCTAAATGAACGGTGTGCAAATATATGGCTAATCGAAGGATAAAAAAAGGTGATACGGTGATTGTCATAGCTGGCAGCGATCGTGGACTTAAAGGTGAAGTTATTGAAGTCATGCCAAAACAAGGGAGAGTAGTTGTTGATGGAGTTAACAGCCGTAAACGGCATCAGCGTCCTAGTGGCCCGGGTCGCCCTTCAGGAATAATAGATATAAATGCTCCGGTTCATATCTCAAATGTGATGCTGGTAGATCCCGCTAGCGATAAGCCGACACGCATTGCAAAGCGGACTTTGGAAGACGGTCGTAGGGTTCGGGTAGCTAAAGTCAGCGGTGAGGTGGTTGATTCTTGATGGCTTCTCGACTTAAGGATCGTTTTGTCTCTGATATACGCCTTGCTCTTATGGAAGAGTTGGGAATGATGAACGTTATGCAGGTGCCACGGCTAGACAAGGTGGTTGTAAATATAGGTTTGGGAGAAGCGATAGACAACGCAAATGTGCCAGAGGCTGCGGTCAGAGATATCGGAGTAATGACTGGGCAAAAGGCGATAGTAACAAGAGCCCGAAAATCAATATCAAACTTCAAGATTCGCGAAGGGATGCGGATTGGTGCTGCAGTCACCTTGCGGGGTGATAAAATGTACAACTTCGTTGACAGATTGTTTTCTATAGCGATACCTCGTGTTCGGGATTTTAGAGGGTTGTCGCCTAAGTCTTTCGATGGGCGCGGGAACTACTCGGTTGGCTTTGATGAGCAATTAATCTTCCCGGAGATTGATTATGGTTCTATAGATAAGATACGTGGGTTTCAGGTGGTCTTTGTGACTTCCGCTGAAACTGACAATGATGGTAGGGCTTTGCTATCGGCGCTGGGATGCCCGTTCAAAGCGACTAACTGATCTAAGGAAGGTTCAGTCTAATTGGCTAAGAAAAGCAAAATTGAAAAATGGAAGCGGAAGCCTAAGCATCCGGTTCAATTTCACAATCGGTGCGGTATCTGTGGAAGGCCTCGAGCCTACATACGCAAATTCGGTATGTGTCGGATTTGTTTTAGGGCTCATGCCTTGCGCGGAGAAGTGCCTGGCGTAATAAAGGCTAGTTGGTAAATTATCTAATGAGCCGTAAAAGACCTGAGCTACGTTATACGCGATCCGACCCACTAGGCGACCTGTTAGTTAGGCTTCGTAATGCTTCACTGGCTGGCCATGCCGATGTGAAATTGCCGCATTCTAAATTGAAAATTGCTCTAGCCGAAGTTCTTAAAGATAACGGATATCTGGATTCTGTTGAAAAAGTCGACAATAGTCCCCAGGCGTTGCTTAAACTTACGTTGAAATATGATGAGGAGAGGACTCCGGCTATTTCAGGGGTTAAACGAGTAAGTAAGCCGGGTTTGCGTATCTATTCTAAGGCTGGAGATATACCTCGGGTGATGGGTGGAGTTGGTGTCTCTGTAGTATCAACCCCTCAGGGGCTCATGACTGGTAGCGAAGCATATCGTAAGAAGATTGGCGGGGAGATTTTGTGTTTTGTTTGGTGATTAATGTTGAGGAAGGGGTCCGCTCGTGTCACGTGTAGGTAATAGTCCTGTGGCTTTAGTAGATGGGGTGTCCTGGGAAATAAAAGGACAGTTGGTCACAGTGACCGGGCCTCTCGGATCATTGTCGATGACAGTGGATACGGGCATGTCTTTAAAAGAACTCGACGGGCAAATTACGGTAAGTCGGGCAACCGAGTCTCGTAGACATCGTGAATTACATGGACTTACACGCAGTTTAATTGCGAACATGATTGAGGGTGTGACACAGGGCTTTCAAAAGGTTCTAGATGTGGTGGGTACTGGGTACAGAGTGGAGAATCATGCCGACGGAATTGTGATGCAGCTTGGGTTTTCCCATCCGGTCATATTCGCCAATCGTGAGGGAATAGAATTGGTGGTTGTGGGGCAAAACCAGGTAACGGTACGTGGTATAGACAAGGAGTTGGTAGGTCGTACAGCTGCCGAGTTGAGATCTATCCGCCCGCCTGATGCATACAAGGGTAAAGGGGTGCGTTATGCCGGGGAAACTGTGAGTCTAAAGCCGGGCAAATCTGCTATAGGCGCCGGGGTTGGGGGATAAGTAATGCCGTCTCGTAAAGGAAGAACAACTAGGGCTGGTCGGAGAGCGGTTCGTCATGCGTCTGTGAGAAGAAAAATTTACGGTACAACCAGGCGGCCTAGGTTGGCAGTGTTTCGTAGTGCGCGTCACACCTATGCCCAAATAATAGATGATAGTGAAGGATCGACATTGGTCTCAGCTAGCACCTTGGAATCCGATTTTAGTCGAAATGGAACTAAATTGGAGCAGGCGGCAACGGTGGGGGAGCTTGTAGCTAAGCGTGCAGTAGAAAAGAGTATCAACTCTGTTGTATTTGACCGGGGAGGTCATCGCTATCACGGGCGAGTGGCAGCTGTGGGAGATGCAGCACGTGACCAAGGTTTGGAGTTTTAATTATGGCAACGAGGGATATGGCTAGGACGGGAAAGGATGAAAACGCGTCTCGATTAGATGAAAGAGTTGTTCGAATCAAACGTGTTGCTAAGGTTGTGAAAGGTGGGCGAACCTTCGGGTTTAACGCTTTGGTTGTAGTGGGAGATGGAAATAATCAGGTTGGTGTTGGTCTAGGTAAGGCGCGCGAAGTAGCAGATGCCATACGAAAAGGTAATCAACGTGCTAGAAAGGCGATGATTGAATTACCGGTGAAAGAAGATGGCACTATTCCTCACTATGTTGAGGGAAAATTTGGCGCGTCAAAAGTAGTGCTACGCCCAGCCGGACCAGGGACTGGCGTTATTGCCGGGGGTGCGGTGCGCGCTGTTGTCGAGACTGCAGGAATCCAGAATGTGTTGACCAAAGCTTTTGGTTCATCTAATGCGTTAAATCTTGCCAAAGCAACGATCGTAGCTCTAAAAAACCTTAAGGTGCCGCCTGGAACAAAATTACGGACTGGTAAGCCGATTGAAGTTGGGGACGATGCTTGAAATAACATTAATTAAAAGTCCAATCGGATATAACCGACGGCAGAAGCGTACTGTGGCGGCACTCGGGCTGCGCAAGATGAACCAGACTGTTGTGCACCCTGATAATCCAGCTGTGCGAGGTATGGTGCGTGCTATTGAACATCTAGTCAAGACTGAAAAATCAGAGAAAGCTGAGTAGCTCTATGTCCGAAGGTGACATACCAAATCTAAAGATTCACGATTTGTTGCGCCTAGGTTCAAAGCGGCAATTACGCCAGAGGGTAGGGCGAGGTTATGGATCGGGATCGGGTAAAACGAGCGGTCGTGGTCAAAAGGGAGCTGGTGCCCGGGCTGGTACTGGACGCAGATGGCAGTTTGAGGGAGGGCAGACACCCATCCTTAGGCGGATGCCGAAACTGAGTAGGTTTAGTAATTTTCGGTTCAAGAGACGTTATGAAATAGTCAATGTTGGAGATTTAGACGCATTTGCTGATGATACTGTAGTGGATCCTGCTTTGCTGATCGAAAAAGGGTTTGCAAACAAGGGGCCGGTGAAAGTTCTCGGTAATGGTGATCTGTCTCGCAAATTGACAGTCCGAGCAGCTAAATTTTCTAAGAGCGCTGTCTCAAAAATTGAGGCCGCCGGCGGCACGTCTGAGATTTTAGAGATCGATGACACGATAAGCGATGCGGTAAGCCAGGCCAATTAGTGATTAATTTCAACGGGATGGGTCGATGATTCAAGCCGTTCTTGCAGCGTTACAACTACCAGAATTACGAGCAAAAATAGTTTTCACATTAGGCTTGCTATTGGTGTTTCGCGTAGTGGCCCATATCCCTTTACCAGATGTGGATTTGGAGCTGTTACGTCAACGATTTGAAGGTGATCAGCTTCTCGGGTTTATCAATCTTCTGTCGGGGGGTGCACTAGAGAATTTTTCGGTTGTAGCTCTGGGTGTCTATCCTTACATTACTGCCATGATTATTATGCAAATCGTCGTCCCTATAATTCCTCCTTTAAAAGCTTTATCCCAAGATGGGGGTGAAGCAGGGCGTAAGAGAATCAGTCAAATTACTAGAATGGCAACTATTCCTTTTGCTGTGCTTCAAGGCCTTGGACAGATTCAATTGTTACGGCAGTCATCACCGTCTCCGATAGATCCTAATTTATCTGTGTTGGGGCTGGTTTCTATGTTGATAATAATGACCGGTGGAACTATGTTTCTCCTATGGATCGGTGAATTGATAACTGAGAAAGGTATAGGCAACGGAGTATCCATAATAATCCTTGGCGGAATTGTGGCAGGCGCACCTAGGGCTTTAGGCCAATCTTTGTTCGGCGGTGAGAATTTAACGAGTATGTTCTCTGTGGCTGTTATTGGCATAGGCATGGTGGCGGCCATAGTGTTTGTCCAGGAAGCACAGAGGCGAATTCCGGTGAGTTATGCTAAGCGTGTACGTGGCAACCGTATGTACGGTGGGCAGAGTACAAATATACCCTTGAAGATTAATTCTGCTGGGATGATTCCTTTGATTTTTGCCTTTTCGTTTATGCTGATTCCCAGCACCGCTGCCAGCTATTTGCAGGTTACCGATGTTGGATGGATTTCTAGAATTGCAGGAACCTTTGCTGATTGGTTTAGTCCGGCCAATTTTGTTTACTGGTTATTTACATTTGTGTTAGTTGGTGATGTTTAGTCAACAAAACCTGCCAGAGAACCTTCAAAAGAATGGAGGGTTTATTCCAGGCATTCGACCTGGAAAGCCCACAGCAGAATATCTTGGGCGAGTGATGAATCGACTAACTTTAGTGGGAGGGCTATTTTTGGGTGTGATGGCCGTGGTGCCGTTCGTTGCCGGGTCTGCAACTGGAGTCACCACAATCGCATTAAGCAGCACTGGTCTTCTAATTGTAGTTGGTGTTGTATTGGATACGATGAAGCAACTTGAGGCTCAGCTAATGATGCGAGAGTATGACTCGTTCCTATGATGGTCTCTGATATTGTTGGGCAGATTCACGTGCTACTGGGACTTCCAGGATCGGGAAAAGGTACGCAAGCAGGTCGTATTTGTGCAGACATTGACATTGCTCATTTGTCATCAGGCGTGCTTTTTCGGGGATTTGGTGCGCATATTGATTCCGCCAACCAAAATAATTCCATTAGAAGATATATAGATCGTGGCGAGTTGGTGCCAGATGATTTGGCATGCAATGTTGTGATGCATGAGATTGAAAGTATTCACCGAAAAGGAAAAGGAGTGATACTCGACGGGTTTCCTCGAACTTTGAATCAGGCGGAATTCCTTGACAAGAGCCTTGCAGAACGAGGTGGAAATATCACTAGCGTAATCAATTTGTATGTTAGCGAAGAGATAAGCTTGGAACGTATCCTAAGCCGTGGTAGGCATGACGATTTACCTGAAATTGCCCGACGGAGACTAGATCTACATCAACAGCTGAGTGCCCCAGTGCTCGACTATTATCGTTCCGAGGGACGACTTTTAGTAGTGAACGGCGATCGGGATGAAGACGAAGTCCAAGCAGATTTGCTTCGGGCTATAGGGAGTCAAATTTGATGCAAATTGCACGAAACAGAGAAATTCTTGACCTCTAGGGTTATAATCTCTGCTGGATATGAGAAAGTCCCAAATGGCTGGAAAAAGCTTCGGCCCAAGACGGATCTGGTTTGGTTCGTTAGACGGTCGGAGTTTTGTTGTCTATTGCAGCAATGTCTGCTGGTGCTGCTAATTGAATTGAAGATTCTCCTATGGAGATTCACAATTGTATAAGGTTGATGTGATCGAAGAAAATCATGTATTGATCGGGCTGGAGATTGCCTAAAAAAGATGTTATTGAGGTAGAAGGAGTGGTTCGCGAAGCACTCCCGAATACGATATTTAAAGTTGAGTTGGATAATGGAGTTACTGTGCTCGCACATTTGTCCGGTCGTCTTCGTCTCCATTACATCCGGGTAGGAGCTGGTGATCGGGTGCGTCTGGAAATGTCACCGTATGACTTGACGCGGGGAAGGATTACGTGGCGGCTTCCAGTGGGGGGGCAGTCTTAGTCAACTCGACTGGGTTATGAAATAGATATGTTTAATATGAGTAAATTATGAAAATATCGGCGTCAGTGAAGAAGCGCTGCGATAAGTGCAAAATAATCAAGCGTCGTGGAGTAGTTATGGTTATATGTGAAAATCGCAAGCATCGTCAGAAGCAAGGTTAACTGATATATGGCAAGAATTTCTGGTGTAGATGTTCCATTAGACAAGCCTGTAGAGATAGCACTGACCTATATTTTTGGCATAGGACGGACTCGAAGCAAGAAGATTCTCGAGATAGCGAGAGTTGATCCGAGTTCTCGTGTTAAGGATTTGGCAGAAGACGAACTAAGTAGGATCAGGGAAGTTATAGACGGCCAATACACAGTGGAGGGGGAATTGCGTAGGGAAGTGGCTTTGAATATTGGAAGGCTACGAGAAATAGGTTGTTATCGTGGGGCAAGGCATCGTGCGAACCTTCCCGTTAGAGGTCAACGTACCCACACTAATGCTCGCACACGTAGAGGACACAAGAAATCAATCGGTATACGGAAGAAAGTCATAAAGCGCGGTTAGCGCGGAGGCAATAGTTTGGCAGAAAGACGAAGAAGACGTCGAGAAGCGCGTCTGGTGCCCGAAGGTCGGGCTTATATCAAGGCGACTTTTAATAATACAATCATTACTATCACCGATCCTGAAGGTGGTGTGTTGACGTGGGCAAGTGGCGGTACCGCAGGATTCAAAGGGTCTAGGAAGAGCACGCCTTATGCTGCCCAAGTTACTTCTGAGAAAGCAGGACGAGAGGCGTTCGACATGGGGATGAGGAAGGTTTCAGTGTTTGTTAAAGGACCAGGTAGTGGGCGAGATGCTGCGATACGGGCTTTGCAATCTGCAGGACTCCGGGTTGCTAGTATCGCCGATGTAACGCCGGTTCCCCATAACGGTCCACGAGCTCGAAAGAGACGACGCATATGATGAATACGGTTGTAGTATCCCTAGATCGGATAGGTGTCTGATATGGCACGTTATGCAGGTCCTGTTTGCCGTTTGTGCCGCCGTGAGGGGGTCAAATTGTTTCTGAAAGCAGATAGATGTTTTACCCCTAAATGTGCGATAGATAAGCGCAATACTCCTCCGGGGGCGCGTCGTAATCGGCCACCACGACAACGGTCGACAAATTATGCGATGCAACTTAGGGAAAAACAGAAAGTTCGTAGGACATATGGGCTTATGGAAAAACAATTCAGACGTCATTATCGAGAGGCTGAACGTCAGGTTGGGGAGACTGGTGTCAATTTACTGATGTTACTGGAATGCAGACTTGATAATGTGGTCTTTCGGATGGGGTTCGCCTCGTCTCGGAGGCAAGCCAGGCAATTGGTAAATCATGGCCACTTCTTGGTAAATGGTAAGAAGCTGGATGTACCTTCTGCCATTCTCGGCACCGGCGATGAGATATCGATACGCGAAAAAAGCCGAAAATTGGATGTCATACAAATTTCCCAGGAACGAGCATCTGATATAGGTAGGCCATCATGGGTAGAGGTTCAGCCTGACAAGTTGGTTGGTAAAATCGTTGCCGTTCCTGAACGTGAAAATGTAGACGTTGTAGTAAATGAGCAGTTAATAGTGGAATATTACTCGCGATGACAGGTTCTATACGGGATCGATCATCGCGGCATTCGGAGGTCATTTTTGTCCTTTAATCAATTGAATCCAAGAATACAGATCGAAGAAAAAGAAGACGATTACGGACGGTTTGTGATAGAGCCTCTTCCTAGAGGGTATGGTCATACGATTGGTAATCCGCTTAGGCGAGTGCTTTTATCCTCTCTGCCAGGATCTGCTATTACCAGCGTGACTGTGGAAGGCGTGCTTCACGAATACGCATCACTCGAATTCATGAGGGAAGACGTAGTTCAATTTATCCTCAATCTTAAAGATGTGAAGCTTCTTTTGCACGGTCCAGGTCCATATCAAGCTCGGATTGAAATGGAGGGGCCTGGGCAAATCACAGACAGTGATATAAAGACAAGTCCTGAAGTGGAAATAGTTCACCCAGAACATTATCTGGCCACTTTGGATAAAGGGGGCGCTCTTAGGGTCGAATTGACGATCAGAAGTGGCATTGGATACGTTGGGTCCGAAGAGCAAAGTGACACTGAAATTGGTGTTATACCGTTAGATGCTAGGTTCACCCCTGTCACAAAAGTACAGTACAGTGTGGATTCTGCCCGAGTTGGACAGTCCACGGACTATGACAGACTTGTTGTGCAGGTTTGGACCGATGGTAGCATTGCTCCAGATGATGCTATATCCCGGGCATCGACTATATTGATGGAGTCATACACATTAATGAGCCAAGTGGCTAACCCTGAATTGTTTGAAGTGGTCGAAGAAGAAGAAGAAGAAGAAGAGATTATTGAAATATCGACTCCTGTAGAAGATTTGCAGTTATCTAATAGGGCTTTAAATTGTCTAAAACGGCACGAAATCGATACTGTGGAGCAACTAGATGCGATGGCTGAAGAGGAGCTTCAGGATTTGCGAGGCATGGGCGTTAAGCTTATAGATGAAATTCGCGAACGACTTGCGGAGCATCGTGCCAGTGAAGCTGAGAATGCTAAGTGAAGCATAGGTCAAAAAGACGCTCGCTTGGCAGATCTAATAGTCACCGTCGTGCTATGGTCCGCAACTTAGCCAGATCGCTTGTATTGCACGAGAAGATACGAACGACGGATTCAAGGGCTCGAGTAGTCCGCCCACAGCTTGAGAAATTGATCACACTTGCGAAGCGGGGCGACTTGCATGCTCGTAGATTGGCGTTTGCCAGGCTCCAAGATAAAGAGGCTGTCCACAAATTATTTGAGGATTTAGCTGAACGATTTGCTGACCGTCCCGGCGGTTATACGAGAGTGTATAAACTTGGGATGCGCTCAGGTGATGCTGCTTCGATGGTGCAACTGGAATTGGTATGACAAAGATGTGTCGTATCAAAGCTACAATCGAATACACTGGCCAGCACTTTTCGGGGTTTCAATTGCAAGACAAAGATCGAACCGTTCAGGGAGTTTTAGAGGAAACGCTTTCAGAGATTATGGGTGGGTTTGTAAGGGTCGTAGGCGCTGGACGCACAGATGCTGGCGTGCATGCTAAGGGGCAGGTGATAGCATTTGACTATGAAGGATTGCTCAGTCCGGACGACATTCTGCGAGCTATGAATGCCAAGTTGCCGGATGATGTGGCTGTGGTGGAATGCGTGATAACGGCTGATTCGTTCGATCCTCGGAGAGACGCCTCTCTTCGTGCGTATCAGTATTGCATACTAAATAGTCCAGTCCCGTCGGCGTTTCGGAGATGGAACACTTGGCATGTGCCCAAGGATTTGGATGTTTCATTAATGAGTAATGCTAGCAATTTGTTTGTTGGCACACACGATTTTGCGTCATATATAAAGTCGGATGGTGGCTCTACGATACGCTTTATAAGTGATTGTGTCGTCTGGCAAAAGAATGATGAAATTGTCGTGCGGGTTAGAGGCAACGCTTTTGGACGACGTATGGTTCGGAGAATGGTTGGAGCACTGGTAAACGTTGGCTTGAAAACTTGGGAGGTGGATGATTTGACTGCAACACTAATCCATCCTCAGGATAGCTTAAATGGCCCCTCGGCTCCTGCTCATGGGCTTACGCTACTATCGGTGGAATACGGAAACCGTGTTTCAATTAACGAGTTGTTTGAGAGGAATTTGGTTGATCTAGAGGAGGCCCAAGCTGTCTAGTACTCATGTCGTAAAAAGTAAGGATATCACTCGTCGATGGTGGATCGTAGATGCCTCCGGTAGGACACTTGGCCGGATGTCATCTGAGATTGCCAGGGTACTACAAGGCAAGAGTAAGCCTGATTACTCACCCCATTTGGAGATGGGTGATCACGTAGTTGTGATAAATGCTTCGGCTATCCATGTAACTGGACGAAAGAAGGAACAAAAACATTACTATCGTCACAGTGGGTATCCTGGAGGAATCAAGGAAATTACTTTATCTAAACAATTGAGTAAACATCCTGACCGTGTTATTAAGTCGGCGGTCAAAGGTATGATGCCGAGGAACGCTATTGGACGTCATGCTATGTCTCGTCTTCATGTATATCCGGGGGAGGAACACCCCCATGCAGCGCAAAGCCCAGAGGTGTATGAAATTTGAGTGAACAACGTTATTATTATGCTACTGGCCGCCGAAAAACTGCTGTAGCTCGCGTTAGACTGTATCCCGGTGATGGGGCGATAGTGGTAAATGGTCGTCCGATAGAGGAGTATTTTCCGGTCGTTTTTCATCGGATACATGCATTAGAGCCTCTGAGCCATGCAACTAATAACTACCACGCATCGGTGAAGGTGGTTGGGGGAGGGGTTGCTGGACAAGCTGGAGCCGTTAGGCATGGTTTAGCCAGAGCCTTATGTGTCCATGATCCTGAGTTGCGCTCTGGTATTAAACGGGCAGGTCTATTGACTCGAGATGCTCGAGCCAAGGAACGGAAAAAGCCCGGGCTCAAGAGGGCGCGAAAGGCTCCTCAATTCACGAAGCGGTAGTCATATACTATTTTGAGTATCTTCGTGGGTGTTTGGCTGGGTGTCTATGTTAGGTGTAGCTGGAGGATTGTCAGCAGGTAGTTCTTGGGAGGGAAGACTATTGAGCGAGTCGATCCCAAAATACATCAAAAAGGATGGGCTGGTTCCGTATAACTGAGGTCGACCTATGCGATCCGATCGTCCAATCATTTTAACGAGGCCTCGTGACAACAAATTTGATAAAGAGCTGTCGGAATTAACACCCCGTATACGCTCCAAATCAGTGCGTGTGACTGGTTGTCGATATGCAATAATCGCAAGGGTTTCGAGGCTGGCTTGAGTGAGTTTAGTAGTAGGGTCTAGCCCTAGTAGTTTTCGGCAATATAGCGATGCGTGCGGGTGGGATACCATTTTGTATCTACCCTGATGCTCGACAATATGTATGCCTCGACTGGCGTACTGCGATTGTAATTTGTGGAGTGTGATTTCTACTATGGTTGTGGTGCTGTCAAGTACGGAGGCTATGTCGTCGAGTCCTAAGTCTTCGTCACTCACGAACAATAATGATTCGATGGCTTTTTCAAGTTCGAGAGAATGGTCAGAACTATGCTCGGTCAATTTGCGACACTTTCTATCTGTATAGGACCGAAGCCCTTTGTTTGCTTTAAGCGTACGTCACCATTAGAAGCTAAATGGAGAACAGCCAAGAATGTGTATACCAACTCTAGTGTTGACGTGCAATCGTCAGCAAGTGCAGCAAATTGCAAATCGTTATTTAGAGCTATTTGTTCCCGTAGTGTTTCTATGCGGGCTTGAAGGTTGAATCTAGGTGCTGGCACGGTGATTGTTGGAGGTGGCGAATTCAATCTGGCCGTCATCGTTTTTAATGCCTGGGTTAACTCTTCAATGCTGCCTGCTTTACTAACTGCCTCATAGTTACCCAGATTTGGTTCAGCTATCCGAATAAATGAAGACCCATTATTCAATTCCATGTGAGCCAGCTCGTTGGCCATAGTGCGTATTATTTGGTACTCCCTGAGTCGTGCTGCAAGGTCATCTACATCATCTTCATCCTCCTCATCATCCAAATCTGTGCTAGGGAGGAGAGCCCTCGACTTTAGTAACAAGAGAATTGCTGCAAGGGAGATGAATTCGCTCGTAGCATCACTGTACGAAGCCGAAAGCAGATCAACAGCCTGCACGTATTGATCTGTGACTGCTAGCACGGAAACCGATGTGATATCCATACCGTCCTTTTCGATGAGGTGCAGGAGTAGGTCGAATGGGCCCTCAAATTGGTCCAAAGAAACGTTGAATCCTGACAGGGCAGAATTTGCTGACCCGGTGCGCCATCCGGTCAACAACGGGAATCAACTTCTGCTAACAGGCGAGAGTCCGCATCGAAAGGGCTTTCTTGATGAGAAACTAGTTCTATGACCCGTTGGTGGCTCCCTGCTAAAGATAGGAATGAAGCACTTGCTTCTGCATGCTGCGAGAGAGAGTAGACCTGGCCTTTGAATCCATTGGGAGAGAACTGATCCCAACCGGCTAAATGTTGAGGTATTAATGCTTTGGCTAGAACTAACGCGGCACGGTGAATTACAGATGGTCTGCCCTTGCCTATGTCGTGCAATAGTGCGGCTTTCAGTAAATGGACGTTGTTAGGATGTTTGCTAGCAAGTTCTAGGTATACGGTTAGTGAGTGATGCTTATCGAATACGGTCATACGTTGAAATAGGGCAAACTCCTTCTGGTTCAACAGTAGGGCAGCTTCATTAGGAAGCGGCGGAGCATGCCGCATGCTGATCGCATTGATAAACTGATAGATTCTATACCTAACCATTGATCAATATGTCGACCAATACGGCTGTAGGCTGTCCAACAAGTTGCCCTATAAAATTAATTCCCAGCAAAGGACCTATAAACAACAGGGCGATTAGAAGGATCGGGCCGTGCCTTCTGAAAGATTCTAACTGAATTGCAGTGGAGCGATCTACGATGCCCAATAACACGCTGAACCCGTCTAGCGGAGGTATTGGGATCATGTTGAATAGTGCCAGCAATATATTTACCTGTATCAGCATAAAGATTAGTAGTGGAAAGAATTCCCCTCCAAAATCATTGCCTCCCATGATGCTGCGCGCTATAGGTGTCAAAATGGCGGCTGATGCTAGGTTAGAGGCAGGACCTGCAAAAGCTACATAAGCCATTCCTTTTCGAGCTCCGCAGAGGAAATTGTGAGGGTTCACTAATACCGGTTTACCCCAGCCGAATCCTGCTACAACCAATAGTAAAGTCCCCATTGGGTCTAAATGGCGCATAGGATTCAACGAGATGCGCCCTTGGGTTCTCGGAGTTTGGTCTCCTAGTAAGTTTCCTACATAGGCATGGGCGAATTCATGCACCGTAATCGCGTATATGAATGCGATTATTAAGGCTAGGAACAAAGCTGGGTTGTTAGATGCGCTAACGAGTCCCATTTATTGGTGGTCCCTCGCTCCTTTTGAGAAGTAATAAGATGTTGGCATTAGTTCGATGAACGACGTGGAAATTTGTAAATAAACATACTCTACAAAATCAATCGTTATTCCTGCTTTCATACACTATGTCATGCATTCATATTAGAGGCTAATTGTCTGTTGGGATACCATAGTAGCTTCGACTGTCATTTCAAAATCGGTGATCCTTGCATTAGGAGGGCTAGCAGTGGATTCTGGGAATCTGTTGGAAAAGGCTTCTAATCTTGTTCAGCTAGGCCGTCTTGAAGAGGCGCGTATCGCTTACGATTCTGTCATCCGATTAGATCCGTCCAGTACTCAAGGGTTTTTAGGTAGGGCGGATGTGAATGTAGCTCTCAACCATGTTGCCGATGCAATATCTGACTATGCTCGAGTAACCGAGATAGAGGATGACAACAACGAAGCTTATTTAGCATTAGGACGTTTGTTGGAAGACAAGGAGGATTTTAAGCAAGCAATAATAGCTTATCGCCGGGTAATCAAATTACGCCCTAATTCGAAGCCGGCCTACTTCCGTCGTGCATTTTGCTATGAACGCATTGAGCAATACGCCCTGGCCATACAGGATTACAAGTCAATAGTCAGCATGGATCCGGTGGATGTACTAGCGTATCGCAGGTGCGGTCGTGTCCTTGGGTTAAGAGGTGATTTGCGAGAAGCTGCAACGTATTTTGACAATGCGATAGCCTTGTCTGCCAACAATGCGTCCGATTATTTCAATCGCGGGTTAGTCAGGCAACAATTGGGACATACAATGGAAGCAATAGAGGATTATAGTGATTGCGTTAACAGGGATCCGACAAATCAGAAGGCTCTTCTTAATCGTGGTAATTGTTATTTAAAAGCTGGACGTCTTACAGAGTCTCTGGCGGATTACGATGCCCTGATATCTCATAATCCCAGACACATGAGGGCCCATTTTAATCGTGGTTCCTGTTTTGCGAAACTTGGACATGTTGAGGAAGCTTTGATTGAATATCATTTGGTCTTAGATAGTGATTGCGGGGAACAACTAAAAGGCCGGGCTCAGGCCCAACTTAATAAGTTGGGTAATTAGTGTGACGCGGGGCTGGCGAAAGGATTTTATGGATTGACTAAACGGGTATTGCATCTTGGGTTTGATGGCATGAACATTCTGTTGTTGAGGAGGTTTGTGGACGAAGGGATTCTGCCGCATTTTTCTGATTTGCTAAGCCGAGGATCATCTAATAGATTGCTTTGTTCTATTCCTGCTTGGACCCCAACCAATTGGGCTTCTGTTATCACAGGGGCTATGCCGGGCACACATGGCCTTTCTGGCTGGAGCAGTCGGGAGCGACATGATGGGTGGGATGTCCCGCGGATTCGCAATGAAGATTCTGCTTCTATGAACGCAGATACTATATGGGAATCTGCATCTAGAGCCGGGTTGGTAAGTATGGCGACTTTCTTTCCTGCTTCTTGGCCATCCCGTATGAAGAAGGGATATGTGGTGGCTCCTGGATTCCGGTATCCGCCGTTTGCAATGGCACTACCTGAAGTTTACGTGATGGGGTCTTCCGTCAGGCGTGCTGATTCTTCGTCAACTGCTTCCGGTGTTGATCCGGTGAGTACCAACATTGCTGAAACAGGATCTGATGCCCCCTTAACAAGGTTGCCTGGTGTGAAGGCGAGATTGACCGTGTTCGGGCGACCAGAGCATGATCACTTGGGTGAGGTGATAATTGAATCTGATGGATCGATATTAGTCAGAGGGAATACGGGTTCATCTGATGAAGTCCGAGTAACTTTGGGGGAATGGAGCGATTGGCTGTTTTCAAAGCTCAGAGATGATGACGGTTCCGTTAGGGATGTGGCATATCGTATTCGCTTATTAGAAAGCAGCAATCATACGGTCAAATTTGTGCGCTCTGAAGCTCATCGTATCGATGGGTTTACGGATCCGCCTGAACTAGCAAGTGAGTTGATAGAACGGTTTGGCCCCTTTACAGGAATTTTTAGTTTGCGCCCCTCTCCTACTGACATTGAGCTTGATACTGTGCTGGACGAATATAGGGATCAGGGCTTATGGATGGCGCGAGCCGCCCGGTATGTCTTGCAGTCACGTGGCTGGGACATTCATTTTTGTCACTGGCATCTTTTTGACACAATAAATCACGCTCACGTGAACCCTCTTGACGCTGATGGTCCTGAATATGATGCGGATAGACACGAATGGCATTATGAGGCGCATCGCAAGGCGTTTATGGTAGCCGATGAAGTATTAGGGGAATTTATGAAATGTTTAAACGAGGATACCTTCGTGTTTGTAAATGCCGATCATGCGATGGCTCCTACACACAGATGGGCTAGCGTGCCCGCGCTATTGAAGAGAGAGGGTTTACTGGTTTACAAAAGTGATGGGGTGACCCCTGACTGGTTACGAAGTGCCACCTATTTAATCCCAGAGAGAGGTAGTGAAATATTCATAAACTTAAAAGGGAGGGAGCCTCAAGGGTTCGTGGATACTGCAAATTACCATCAAATTCAGGATCGTATAATCTGCCTGCTGAACAATTGGAAGGACCCGCTAAATGATTCCAGGGTAGTAGCTTTTGCTCTTAGAGCAGAAGATGCCCAGATCATCGGTCTATGGGGTCGGAATATTGGTGATGTGGTTTTTAGTCTTAATAGAGGTTTCGGGTGGGGCACTCCCAGAGAAGGCGGGGAAATAGGTATGGCTTGGGAAGCTCTCCATGGGTCTCAGGTGCCTACGAGTGAAAAAGGCTATTTGACCAATATGGGTTGTTTAATTGCAGCGGGACCAGGAATAAAATCAGGGTATGAGCGTGATTGGAAAGAAACTGGTTTGATGCGTATGATCGATGTGGCTCCAACGATTGCTCATGTTATGGGTTTTGACCCTCCAAGACAATCCCAAGGAACCGTGTTATGGGATATTTTAGAATGAGTAATACGGCTGGGTTTTATACGGAGGGCGAACAAGTGATTGGTCGTAAGAGAGATGATTTAGGGAAGAGGCCCAATGTGGTAGTGGTGGTGCTAGATAGCCTAAGACGAGATCATGTTGGCGCATATGGAAACGATTGGATACACACGCCGCATATAGATGCGCTAGCTAAGGAATCTATAAGGTTTTCTAATGCACTGCCGGAGGCGTTAGCAACCATACCGGCGCGTCGAGCTATCCACACTGGCTGCAGAGTGTTTCCTTTTCATAACCACCAAAGTCGTAAGGGTGACAGCGTGCGTGGGCAAGGATGGGCACCCATTCCTGAATCACAAGTAACTTTCGCCGAGATTATGGCTAAGGTGGGCTACAGAACAGGATTGATAATCGACACTTATCACCAATTTAAACCTTCCATGAATTTCCATCGAGGTTTCCACCAATTCATTTGGGTGCGTGGCCAAGAATATGACGCGTATCGAGCAGAGGCGAACATAGATCCGGCTATTGTTGATCGACATAGCCACCCCAGTTTCGATGGCACGAATCAAAAGGAAAAATTGACTAGGTACCTTTCAAACATTGCTGACAGGAGATACGAGGAAGATTATTTCGCTCCTAAAGTGTTTAGAGAGGCTATGAAGTTCGTCGAAGACAATAGAGAGGACGAGTTTTTTCTTGTTGTGGATTCATTTGATCCTCATGAGCCGTGGGATCCGCCCCAGTGGTATGTGGATCTATACAACCCCGGGTATGGTAAAAGAGATCTAATTTGGCCAGTATATGGTGATACGCAGGGTCTCAGTGAAGACGATATTCAGGGGATACGTGCTCTATATGCTGGCGAAGTTACTATGACTGATCGATGGCTAGGGAAGTTCCTTGATCATATGGATCAATTAGATTTGTTGGATAATACTTTGTTGGTGGTGCTTTCTGATCACGGGCACACCTTGGGAGAACGAGGAGTGATAGGAAAGCTTCGAACACATCCATACCCTGATCTGCTTGACATAATTCTAACAATACGGTTGCCTAATGCTTGTCACAGTGGCGAGGTCATAAACAGTTTTGCTTACGATCATGATGTAATGCAAACAGTGTTGACTGCCCTCGAAATTGACGTGGGCATCAAGAATGATGGGCAAGACTTGTTGGCCGAGTTATATGGAGATGTTGCTGGGCGGAGTTGGGCTACAACTGCATATCGAGATCGAGTGGTGTATCAAGACACTGAACATTACTATTTCACACGGCTCGACCGAACACATGAGCATCTCTTCAATCGCAATAGTGATCCAGGGCTCTCGTCCAATCTTGCCGAGCAGAGTCCTGATTTATGCGAAGAATTGTTTGGTCGGATTTTATCTGATGCCGGCGGTAAAATGCCCACGGTTAAACAATCCGATTTACGTTTAGACGGTCCTTGGTTTGACCAAGTATAAGAAAGATAAAAATATATGAATGTTGTGCTTGTGATAATGGATACTTTGCGGCGTGATCATGTGGGGTGTTATGGAAATGAGTGGATTCAAACTCCTTTTTTGGATCAATTTGCAACTGAATCCATCAGGTTCGCTGATGCGTATCCAGAGTCTCTTCCCACGATAGAGGCCCGTCAGGGTATGTATACCGGCATAAGGTTGTTTCCATTTAACAACCATAAGAGTATTAAGGGAGATGGGGTTCGTTGGGGCGGGTGGCATCCTATCGATGACGCAAAGGTCACATTGTCTGAGATCTTGGCTAATTCTGATTATCGTACCGGTCTTATTACGGACGTGTACCATCAGATGAAACCAGGTATGAATTTCCATCGTGGCTTCCATCAATTCCAATGGATTCGTGGTCAAGAAGGTGACGCATGGAAATCATCTACTACGATGGCCAAACGGGATATATCTTCAATATTGCCACCAAGCATGGTTGGCACTGTAAAAGAACGAGCTTTGCGGCGTTATTTGGCGAATGTTGATATAAGACAGTCCGAAGAGGATTATTTTGCGCCACAAGTGTTTAGAGCAGGAATGCGTTTTCTTGAGGATAATAGGGATGATGATTTTTTTCTCGTTATAGACTCGTTCGATCCACATGAGCCTTGGGATCCTCCTGACTGGTACTCTGATCAATACAACCCCGGGTATGATGGTCAAAACTTCATATGGCCAACGACTCAAGACAGCTCGATTTATTCGGACGAAGAAACAAAGCAGATACGTGCTTTGTATGCAGGCGAAGTGACGATGACCGATAGGTGGTTTGGGCATTTTATGAGTCATCTAGAGCAACTGGGCTTGAAGGAAAAAACGTTGGTCGTGGTGTTATCCGATCATGGGCATCCGCTTGGTGAAAGAGGCGCTATAGGCAAGTTTTCACCGTATCTTTATCCAGAGCTATTGGACATAGTTTTGATGATTCGCCGGCCAGATGGTGCTGACGCAGGTAAAGTGGTTGATGGGTATGTGTACGACCATGATCTCCTTCCGACGATTCTGGAATTCTTGCAAGTAGACGCTCCAATGAAAGTTGATGGGGTTAGTTTATGGCCGATGATATCCGGGACGGAAGGAGGGAGAGACTATATTACGTGCAGTATGGGTTCTCATTTGGCGTATGTGGACCGTGAGTATTGGTATATATGTGAACGTGACGGTTCTGAGCCTAAGCTGTATCCCATGGAGAACTACCCATCCCTTGATGTGGATGTAGCTCCTCAAAACCCTGACATATGCGCGCTTTTGTATAAGCGTTTATTGGACGATGCAGGCGGGGTGATTTTGCCAATCGATGAAGAATCATTGCGCCAAGTCGGGCCATGGTATGAACAGGTCTAATAATTATTAGGCTGAGGTGTGCTGTGACTAGAGGCCAGTATCTCGAGGTCGATGTTGCCTACATAGTCTGGGATTAGTGGGTTTATGTGGGTCAACTAGTTGGTGCGACAAACCTGCATGCAAATTCAATTGGTGATGAAGAAGAGGCTTGGTGTGGCTAAGCCTGGCTGAGTAAGCACCTTTAAGGATTATTAAACTTTGTGACAACTGTCACAAAGTGTATTAGTATCCGGTGGTATGTATCAGCTGATTGTGATGAGGATTGCTGGCGCCAAACCAGTGGGGGTTGTAATGCGAGTTCTGCTGCGGCGCCGGAATTATATTCACGTCGGGCAAAGCATGGAGCAATGTGGTGAAGTCCTGGAATGATGTTCAGTCGCGCTACCGATTGATCGGCCCTCGCTCACTCGGAGTAAGGCCGGTGCGTGTTGGTGGAATGGCAGGATCAGTGGGCAGGGCCAAGAGCGTGGGTAACAAATTTCGGTCCAAAAGTACTGACGATGCCCAAAAATGGCGCTATAAAAGTGTTTATGAGGCTATGGACGCTAGCTCAGTCCTACCACCCATTGTCGTATATGAGTTTTTAAATGAATATTTCGTTTTCGATGGACATAATAGAGTCGCTGCAGCTATAGCACTTGGCCGCAAATTCATTGACGCTGAAGTCATCCAGTTTTTGCCCACTACAGACAGTGATGCTCGCCGATTGTCTGTGGAGCGTGCAAATTTTGAGCTGAAGACTGGAATCCGGACTATAGAAGCTATGAGGCCTAGTGTGTACCCGAGGCTTCTGCAATGTATTGAACAAAGAAACGTAGAAGTCGACGAGCCGATAATGTGTTCCTCTCGATTTCGATTTGTCGCTGATGAATGGCATCGCCTTGTGTTTATGAGAGCTGTTGCACCACTTATACGTACTGGACTGATGAACGATGAATACACTGCTGCAGATATATTCCTGGAGATTTTGGAGCGCCGGCAGATAGAGAGTGAGCGTACTGGATTTGATGTTGGCCTCGCGGCAATTCAGCAGTTGATGATTGATGGTCACAAGCAAGCTCAAAGGAATGCTGCGCAACGTATTGCCCAACAGTTGCTTCAGCAGGCAGAGAGAGTCGCTTGCAACATTGGCCGCAATGAGGTCGGGGTATTGACTGATCGCAGTGTAGGTGAGGAAAATATTGATCCGACTGTTGTGGCGGAAATAGAAGCTGCGCTCAATGATGCGCGTCTATGTGCGGCCGGGCCTATGTGACGTCGATCTGCGTGAGTCGGGCATATTCAATTTACTGGGCATCAGGCAATGAAATCTGATTCGGCTTAAACTCTGGCAGTGAGTATGTTATTGGCACTGGTTGAGAACTAATGTCCGGATTCGTTTTGCCAGACTTGTTGTTATGGATGTTGAGCGGTTACCTAGTGGGTTCTGTGAATTTAGCTGTCCTATTGGGTAAATGGAAAGGGAAAGACATTCGTAGCGTTGGCACGGGTAATCCCGGGGCTTCTAATGTGTATAGAAATGTCGGTCGTACGTTCGGAGCAGCAATCCTGACACTGGATTCTTGCAAGGCTTTAATTCCGATGATCATGGTATCTAATTGGTATGGGCCCACCCAACTTTCAGACACTGGATTGCGTATGGCTATTGTTGTGGCTTTTGCTGCTCAAATGGGCCATTGCTGGCCAGTGTTTTATAAGTTTCGTGGTGGTAAAGGAGTAGCTGTTTCGGCAGGATTATTTATTGGATTTGGTGTTGTAGGTGGGACGGAGTTCGGTGTCAACAATCATATTTATCCTATTATTGGAACTGCCGGATATCTGGCAGGCCTTGCCGTAAGAAAGCCGGGTATGGCGATGGGAATTATGGTTTTGTTGTCAGTGCCTATAGGCTTCATATTGGGGGTGAGTGGTGAGATCTTATTTGGTAGTTTTCTTACCACAGGACTTTTCTTTGCTCGTAGAGGGCAGGATCTGGTTCCATTATGGGGCCATGCTTCAAACAGATGGGCGCTAGCATGGTCAATTGTGATAGAGGACATAGTTCCGGGTCAAACTTTAATAGGCAGACGCGGTTAACCGACTCTAAGGTCGCCGGTTGGGAATTTGCGCCACCCGTGTCTGGCGCTTCGGCTCAGTAATGCGAGCGCTATCAATAATGGTCCTAGGCGCCCTACAAACATCATTAAGCTATAGAAAACCTTACCTAGTCCTGTTAGCTCGGATGGCAATCCAGTGGAAAGGCCGACTATACCTATCAGAGATGCAGCGTCGAACAAAGTTTTTGCGATAGAGAATTCTGCATTCAATAGAGAGAAAATAACTGGTACGCAGACAAATAGCAGAGTCAGATATAAGATCAAAATGGTGATGCTTACGTGTATGCGATCAGTTGGAATAGTTCGGCCGAACGCTTCTGCGTGGGGTCTTCCAGTCAAGCTAGACTTCATTGCTGCTATCAACGCCCCTATAGTATTGACCCTAACCCCACTACTCATCGAAGCAGATGCCCCCCCGATAATCATGAATAAGATCATAAAGATCATTGTTAGCTCGCCGATCATGCTGAAATCTACTGTTGAAAATCCTGCCCCTCGTACGGTGAATCCGTGAAATATCGCATTTGTGAATCGATGCGCCACTGGGAGGGAGCCGAGGCTATTTGTGTTCTGCCACTCCAGTAGAGCAAAGCCGATCCCCGCCGCTGGCCATAGGAATGCGTTAAGTGTTAGGACCAATTTAGTCTCCATATTCATAGCGGAAAAGCGCAATTTGCGGAAAACTTCCACCACGACCAAAAACCCTAGGTCGCCCTGTATTGTCATGAATAAAATCGTTGCCAAAAAGAGAGGGCTTTCTGAATACATACGAAGACTTTCTGCGCCAGGCATCAAGTCAAAACCAGAGACTGTCACTGCGCTTACAGCGTGGAATATGGCATAAAACGCTGCGTCTTCTGACCCGATCATTTGATCATTTTGGAATTGAATAAAAAGCAGTAGACTGCCAAGCACTTCAACGATAATCGTAAAAATAAGTAATCGTTTGGTAAGACCGACTACTCCACCGATGGCCCTTAATGACAAAGATTCGGCCAACGTTTGTCTGTGTCCAAAAGAAATGGGTCTGCCTAAAGCCATAAAGAGTAATATGGCCCCTGCCATGAACCCTAATCCTCCGATTTGCATTAAGACAAGGATGATTATGTGTCCGGCTCTGCTCCAGTGGGATGACGTATCGAGTACCACTAGGCCGACTGTCCCAGCGGCCGAAGCTGCAGTAAAGAGGCTATCTATTATGTTTGTCGAAGTGTTGTCAGCACTAGAAAACGGAAAACTCAGTAATGTGGTCCCTAGTCCAATAATTGCGAGAAAGCCTAGGATTAGAGC
>Ga0310344_10000868_pt1 | contig 23630 bp, 19 predicted proteins | sample HC15DNA20200_MG_FD_203801 | JGI IMG/M metagenome (GOLD analysis project Ga0310344, IMG submission 203801) | Marine microbial communities from station ALOHA, North Pacific Subtropical Gyre - HC15-DNA-20-200_MG | ecosystem: Environmental > Aquatic > Marine > Oceanic | place: Pacific Ocean: North...
CACCGGCTACGACGGTCACACCGGCTACGACGGTCACACCGGCTACGACGGTCACACCGGCTACGACGGTCACACCGGCTACGACGGTCACACCGGCTACGACGGTCACACCGGCTACGACGGTCACACCGGCTACGACGGTCACCATCGCTCCACCAGAACTTCTTGCCACCTGCGCTCTCACTTCCGACGGGATCACTGTTTCTTGCCAGGCAAGCGGTAAGAAGCGAGGGGCCACTTTGAAGTGGACATCCAACGCTTCTTCGGCCTACGGAGGTGGGGATCAGTGGAACTTCGTAATCGAAGGGTCGCCTAGTCAAGAAGTGCAGGTGTTCATTGAGGAGTGCCAGGGATCTACCTGTACCACAGTTTCTGTTATGGTCGCCACCTCTGAGTTGGCCAAGAACGGCATATCAGGGCATGCAACAGACCTGCGTGCTGCTGATTTAGTGCGGAGATGGAGTTGGCGAGATGGTGAACTCGGTTGTGAAGATCTCGGGAACAGGATGTTCTCCTATTATCCCTTGAACCCTGATGACATCAACTTCATCTATCCTCTTGGTGCACTGACAGAGAGCCATGTAACGCCAGTTAGTCATAACTACATATATCCAAAACGAGATGTAGTGGCTGAGGTGGTGGCTCCTGTTGGAGGGTTTGTCGTCAAGATGTCTAACCGCAACGCTTCCGAGGTAGATCCGGACAGTATTTCTTCAGCGGCGGCAGGCCAAGGAACGGAGATTCACTACATCATCGAGGTCTCCTGCGACTTCTACATACAGCTCGATCACGTTCTAGATCCGCCTGAACCGTTCCTATCTGCGGTTGGAGACACATTCGACGTCAGGACTCGTATACCTATTCAGGCAGGCGATCTTCTGGGTCGACAACGTGAGGGAAACAAAATCGATCTTTCAGTTGTCGATTTGACCCAAGGTGAGACCACTGCCTATGTGGACAATACGTCTTACTACTCAGGTCTATACGGTGAGCCGTATAAGTTATTTGAGCAGGATTCATTCAAATACCTGACTGAACCGCTTCTCGCTGAAGTTGCGGAGAAGAGTCTCCGGACTCAGGATCCTCGTGGCGGTATCTTCGCCTACGATGTCAATGGAACTGCCATGGGGAACTGGTTTCGAGATGGAACAGGTGGGTACGCAGGAAATACAGACTTGAGTTTCTTTAATTACTTTGCAGGTCACCTAGCATTGGTTCCTGATGCTCTTAGTCCCGAAGAACTGCGCGTCTCGATTGGGGACGGCTTTAGAGGAGAGAGTTGGGGGAGCAACTGGGGAGTCATTGGCGGCGCCCCCGACTTTAGAGAGATAACGGTCTCAAGTGCCCCAAGTAAGTTTGGAATCGAATCTCTTCATGCTTGTGATCCTGCATTTCGTACGGACCCCAAGTCCCTTGAGTACTACACAAGATGTTCTGCAGGAGAGACAGGGACTTTGATGGTCGAACTTGTCGATAGCCAGACAATGCGTGTTGAAGTGTTCTTCAACAGATCAGCAGATGATCCTTTAGTATTTACCGATAACGCTCGCATCTACATTCGATAGCACACTTACCAGTATCTACGCCTAGAACTACTGGCGCCACCCATCCCGCAAGCCCGATTACACCTGCTCTGCATTTTGGTAGCAATTCGGCCCTGGAAGCCGTCGAGCATACAGAAGGGTTACCGACGTGCGTCTCGGTCGATTGGGGCTTTGATCTCTGGAAACAGTTGATTGCATCATCGACCGAAGGTGGATGGTGGGGAAGCGAAGCGACTAGGGCTCCGCCTGTACGCGGGTCATTGGTTCAAGTTCTGTACGGTTCACTCTTCGATCTGTGAGAGAAAGGGTGCAAGTGACTACCGGAATGTTTTTGGCGGCATCGGCGTGCGGTCTCAACTCGGACGGCGTCGAATCCAGGGTTATTTTGACTGAAGGACATTAAGGGTTTTTTGCGCCTATCGACTTTAGGGATTCACGGACCTTTCACTGAAGGGTGGCAGACTGAAGACGTGAAACGACTCGGAGCGCCGTTTATGTTCTTTCTGGTGGTTTCAGGATGCGCTGGTGGTTCATCTACGAGACCGACACTACTTCCGTCGGAGACGGTACCGGTAGTCAAGTCCGCAATCACTGCTACGACTGTGCCGACTACCACGACTGTGCCGACTACCACGACTGTGCCGACTACCACGACTGTGCCGACTACCACGACTGTGCCGACTACCACGACTGTGCCGACTACCACGACTGAAGTACTAATAGAAACGAGCACTCCGTCGGTATATATATTCCAAGATGGTGACACATTATGGCGCATTGCCGAATCGTTACTTGGAGATGGTCAACGCTGGCGAGAGATAGCGGACCTCAACGGTATCGATGACCCATCGTCAATATCGAACGGGATTGTTTTGGTATTACCCCAAAGTGTCAGTGATCCCAATTCTCAAGCAAGTCCCGCAGCCGGTGGGATCACTGACTATTCAGAACCTGATTGGGTTGTGACGCTGCTGTCCACCCTCGTTCTGGGGGAGGAACCTTCCTCCGTTGCTTATAACCGCGCTGATTGGGGATCGGGCTGGTCGGACACGGATGGCGACTGTGTCAACACCCGTCACGAAGTACTGATTCTCGAGTCGCTAGAAACAGTTGTTCTTGAATCCTCTGGGTGTTCGGTCAGTAGTGGTCGCTGGTATGCCTCCTTTTCTGGCATGTACATAAATGATCCGAGTTCTCTTGATATCGATCACTTTGTGCCCCTTGCTAATGCTCATCATTCAGGTGGATGGGCGTGGTCAGCAGAGACGAAGGCTTCTTTTTATAATGATATGACGGATCCTCAGCACTTGATTGCCGTGACTGCATCGGAGAATCGCTCTAAAGGGGCCAGTGGTCCTGAGGATTGGAAGCCATCTGATTTCACATATTGGTGTGAATACGCGGTTTCGTGGATCAATATTAAGACTCGTTGGAGCCTAACTGTGACCTCAGCAGAGATGCTCGCGCTTAGATCAATGCTCGAATCCTGTGACAGTCAGCCAGTTAGGAGAGACCCCCCCATTGCCATCCCATTGATAACAACTACCACAATGGCGACTGTACCTACGGCGACAGTCCCTTCTGTAAGCTCGGATGTAATCCCTCCCGATCCAGGTAATAGCAAAAATTGCGAAGATTTTAGCAACTATGCCGAAGCAAAAGAATGGTTCGACACGCACTTCCCATATTATGGCGATGTTGCACGGCTTGACGGAAATGAAGATGGTATTCCCTGCCAGTCACTTCCCGGAGCCCCTTAGGAAGTGGAAGTTTTCCATCGCTAAGAGTTTGCTAGATTGTCGGCACTTTTCGATTAGAGGATTGAGGCTCATATCAAAATCAGGAAACGGTAATCCTGGAATATTTTTCACAAATCCCCTCTAGCGATTTGAATCTCACTGAATAATTTTGCTGTCTGGGCTCGGCAATGGACAGCTTCATTTTCGTATCCGCCGCTTCTGAAGTCTGGCCCCATTTCGCAGGTGAGGGTGGCAGACTATTGAGATGCGGCGCGCTCATGTGGAGGTCAAGGTTGACAATATAGAAGTCGCAGTGAAGTTCTATATTCACCTTTGCGCTGCTCAACCGATCCTTAAACATTCTGACTACGCCAACTGGATGATTGACGATCCGTTGCTCAATTTTTCTGTGGATCTTCATGGATATGGGCCTCCGGGTTCGACACACTTCGGTATCCAGGTGGGCAGTGAAGAGGAATTAGACCAGTTTTGGGAGTATCTCAACACGGCCGGTCTCGTATCAAGAGACCAGAATGATCTCCTATGTGGATATCAGATTCAGCATAAATAATGGGTCGTTGATCCGGATGGAGTTATGTGGGAGATCTTTCTCACCGAAGGTATTACTGATGGGTTGGGGTATAGAAGTGAAGAGATGCCAGAGAATTCGCCGGCAGCGGCGAAGAGATAGAGATTGAGTCGATGAGGCCAGCAACAATGGGGAGAGGAGCCGGGTTGCTCTCTGTCAGCTTCATGGCGTTTGGTCCTATCACTATCAAGATTTCGAATCTTTCGGAATTTCGTTTTATCTTTTGGAGGCTGCTTATTGCATCCGTTCTCTATTTTTTGATTTTCCAGTTGCGGGGTTCACGACTTACTTGGTCAGCAATTCGGAAGTCCTTCTTAGGCGGCTTGCTATTTGTTCTTCAGATTGTTTTTTTCTTTTTGGCATTACGCCGGACTAGCGCTACTCATGCAAGCGTTGTGATGGCTTTACAACCGGTAGCACTTTTCGCTTTTGCGAGATTTCAATTTGGAGAACGTCCTCAAAGGTCCTTTTACCTGTGGTCCGTGATAGCGATCACAGGTGTGGTGCTGACGATCTCAGATCAAGGTTCGGGAGGTGAAGTAACAATTAAAGGAGATCTGCTTGCCATAGTTGGGATGCTTCTTCTTTGTGGTTACTTCGCTGTGAGTAAACAAGTGCGAAATAAGCTGGACGTGGCTACATATCAGACGTGCCTGACTTTGGTGGCACTTGTCCTACTTGCCCCCGTGGCATTGATCTCAGGACATGGATTAGCTCCTCCGGCTGTTGGAGAGTGGTGGCCCGTCGTTGCTATGGCTTTGATTCCTGGCACTGGTCATATTCTTCTCAACTACGCACATGCCCATGTGAACCTTTCAGAAATCGGATTAATAAACGTTCTTTTTAACGTGCTTGTCCCACTTTACGCATGGTGGTTTATTGACGAATCAATTAGCAGACTCACTGGTTTAGGAGTCGTTATAGCTGTTCTGGCTGTTGGGGTACTCGTCACTCGGCCGACAAACCAGCTGGCCTCTTAAGGTGCTGCGGCTCCCTCGTGTCTCAGAAGCCCATTCAGACTGCCACGAGTGGGCGGAGCCAAGATCCCAGCAATTGATTTACCTAGGAGCTCATCCGCTTCGGGTAGAAGCTGTGCGATCAAGTCTGGTGTTGTAGCTTTCCAACCGTCCTCCTCGGGGCCAAATGGGATCTGGAGATTCCAGTACGAAGAGATCAACCAGTAGGCAAATTCCTGGAGCGACACTCGAGCTCTGACAGAAATTTCTGGGATCTCGTCGTAGTTCTCGTTGTAGATACCAGCGCTTCTAGCTTTGGCTTCCAGGTCGTGGAGTTGGGAGTACCTTGAGAGACCCCACTGTGCTGGAAGAGCATGGTGGAGACCGATGTCAGTAATGTGGTGTAGAAGATGCTCGACTACTTCCATAACTTGACCTTCGACGCCATAGAAAATGGCATCACATATAGAAGCGTCACCCAGTTCGTCGAGGTCCGGAAAGCGATTGGGTTCGCCATAGACCACAGGAATCGTTGTTTTGTAGGCATACAGTGCATTGATGACAGCATCCTGTAGCAAAGTATTCGGTACGCGTGGCGGCATCATCTCGGCGGCGACTTGAGCTACATCAAACAGAAAGTCATTGGGAATTTTTTCTTCTCCGGCGAGAGTTATCCCGTGGGCTGTAAGACTCTTAGTAAAAAAAGTTCGATCCGGATGGTGGATAATTTCGCCGATTGTGTGGAGGTTGGCGGGAATAAGACCAGATGCCTGTGAAGGTTCAAGGGTGCAGTCATTAAATTCAACCGAATCTGCTTCGAAGGCATCTTCTATGTTTCGGGACTCTTCGATGAAATCGTCGTTTCCCCAACCAACGAGTGGAGGTAACGAGTCGATATCTATCTGATCACAACTTTGATTGATGAAGGTACTTATACGAAATTCCGCTTCTGCTAACGTCTCTCCGTCAAGCATCAATTCAGTTATTGCTGTAAACATCGTAAGCATGAATTCATCTTCGGAAACCGTAGAAGAGTCGAGTGACGCTAATTCCGCAGCAACTCCGGTAGAGAACGAATGTAATAGATACGCATCTTCGGCTAGCTCTCCTGGGAGATTGTCAACAAGCCACACATAGAAAGGATCCACAGCGGAGAACAGGGCGGCGAGTTGAGATGGAAGGATTTCTTCGTCTTCCAGTGTTTCAGTGGTGTTGGAAACTCGGTTCAGAAGAGCGATTAGCTGTTGTTCCAAGCTGGCACAAAAACCGTGAGAGGTTTCAGTCAATTCATCTTGGTATTGGTATCCCGAAGCAGTATTTCCGGGAAGAGAAGATTCCTTGCTCAACTGAGAGTTTTGTCTGCCGAAACTTTCAGGAACTTGATCGAGCCTATCCATCGAGTGAGCGATCGTTTCGAAAACTCTATTCGCATTTTGTCCACAGGTACTGAGGTATTCGCTAATTGGTCCTTCGGCTTCGCCTGGGTTTTCAAATCCGTATTCGGCTTCAAAGCTGATGTAGATCGCCGTCAGATCTGGAAAGGCTGTGACATAAGTTTCGTTTTCAGAAAAGGCAGTCGCCATTTCTGCTGTCAAGCTACGAAGAGCTTTCGCATTGTGCTCGAGCTGAGAAGGAAGCCGATCGGTCAACCATTCAAGGTACTCGTGTGCTGAACGCATTGTAGTTGCGAGCTCTAAGGGTGTTGTGTGCTGGGGGTACATCCCGTTGAGAGCTATCAAAGTTTGTTCGTCGTTATCGATACATATTTCAGGCATCGCACTTGTCGGTGGATTTCTCGTGGTCGAAGGCGAAATGGCTAGATCCATCTGACTAGTCGGAGGAGAGTCAATGCTGATATCTGATCCGTTTTGTGTGGATTCGGGAAAAGTGCTACTGGCACAGGAAATTAGAAAAATGGTGAGAGATAAAATCGCACTGGGATGATATCGGGGCATCTGGAAAGACTAGGAGACGCAGTTAGTTCGCAGGGACATTTAGGTAGAGAATCGATCTCGCTAGGCGTGCGGTAGAGAGGTGTACTCTTTGACCTTCATTCCCTCTTGGGGATTGAGTCTATTGAGTTGCTTCTTTCGGCTGAACGATGAGGAGAGTGCCGTTATCCAAGGCGATTGTCGCAGTTGTTCCTGTCATGACATTGGAGAGTCCAACGGCGACACCAGGGGCAAGTGTGGCTTTGGCTAATGTCCAGTATAAGCCAGTTGTGGCAACGCCGGTAGCTGTTCCCCCGACAGCAAAGAGACTCAGTATATCCCCTGGGTTACCTACGATTTGGATGAAGTCGCGCACTACCCAGGCACGTGAGTTGTCCAGAAGAAAATCTAGTTTCAATGTTGCCCAACGGTCGTTGGCGCCGGCAAAAAGAATACCCAGAATATGATCGAGGCGACCAGCAGCTGATCCTATGACTGTGGCTGTGTCGGCACCCATCCTGATAGCAGCGGCCAGTGCCAACTCAAGGTCTGATTCGTTCTTGTCTATTGGGTGGGACTCAATTTCCGTTCCTGCTGACTCGAGATTTTTTAGGTGAGCCGGACTGATGGAATCCATGTCGCCAACTACCAGGTCAAGTTGCAACCCAAAGAAACGAGCATGTTCTGCGCCAGAATCTGCACCGATTACAACATCACCAACGGGTATTTGTTTAACCCCGATTGGTATGGGTCCTCCCGCGAATATCAAGGCATGCCGGGCTTTCATCAGTCTCGGTGCACTTTCACAGACCAGCGGCCATTGCTGTATTCGACTTGTAGATTCATGCCGTAGTTCTCTGTAAGGATTTCGTCGGTAAGAACATCCTCGAGTGGGCCGGAGGCCGCGACTGTGCCTTGAGTCAATATGAGACAGTGAGTGAACCCAGGTGGAATTTCTTCTAAGTGGTGAGTGACTAGAACCATTGGTGGGGTAGACAGATCAATCGCAAGTTCGGCCAATGTTGTTATCAGTTCCTCTCGATGGCCGAGGTCAAGAGCCGCTGTTGGCTCGTCCAAGAGCAGAATATCTGGGTCAGTCATAAGTGTGCGAGCTAGTAGTACACGTTGACGTTCACCGGAAGAGAGAGTTCCGAAAGTATGGTCTGCGCGATTTCCGCAACCCACCTGATTTAATAACTCTCGGGCACGATTCCGATCAAGGTCGCTGTAGGCATGCCACCATGGCTCCAGCGCCCCGTGCAGGGCTGTCATCACGACATCGGCGGCTGCAATCGTAGGCCGGAGCGAATCGGCAAGCGCAGCAGAGCTGTATCCGATTTGGCGGCGAAGAGGGCGTATATCTACCCGTCCTAGTCTTTTGCCGAGAATTTGAACTGACCCACTAGATGGATGTAGCTGTAGTGCAGCAAGTTGAATCAAAGTGCTCTTTCCTGAACCGTTAGGCCCCAGGATTATCCAGTGTTGTGCAGGTTCAACCTTCCAGCTGAGCCGATTAAGTAAAAGGGTGTTGTCGCGACGAACCGAGACTTTATCGAGTTGGAGGACAGGTTCTTTCACTTGGTAAACCCTAGGTGAAGCTGGTTCAGATTAGCGACCGAATGAGCAGAGCTATGGCAGCGACTGTAGAGAACATATATACAGCAGAGCTAGTTCGGCCAGTATCGAGATAGGGCCGGAGTGGCCCAGAAGCTATGACACCAACAAAAACACCAGGGAGGAGCCAGAGGCCAGTTGCAAGATCATGAAGATCGAATTTGCCGGCAAAAGACAGTCCTAGCAATGAGAGTAATGTTCCAAAAAGAAAGAAAGGCGAAATGGTTGCTCGAAAGGTTGCTCCAGGAAGATCAGACAGAACTATGGCGACAGGCGGACCGCCTACTCCGACGGTTGTGCCCATAAAACCGCTAGCTAATCCGGCTCCAGTAACCGTGCCGAAATTACGCGGTAGTTGAAACCCGCTACTCCTTAAACCAATAGCGATTAGTAAGAGCAGCGCAAAGAGCAATTCGATTCGTTCCTCCGAGATCAACGATAAAGCTGTGATACCGAGTGCTATTCCAGGTATTCGTCCAAGAATGAGCCATCCTAAAGTTCTCGATTGGACCTCGCCGCGCTCGCGGTAGCTTAGAAGAGCGGTCAGGACAGGGTTGACTAAGAGTACAGGTCCTGGCACAAACTCTGGATTAATAAGTGCCAGAGTGGGAACGGCTAACAAGTTCGCTCCAAATCCAAGAGTCCCTTGGATTGTACAACCGAGGAAGTAAACGAAAATGCCGGCGACTGTTTCTAGTGGCGTCATGTTGGCGGTATTTTTGTTTTACGCCAGTCTGTTCTCATGACTGTGTTTCGCCTTGCATTTGTGTGATCCATGTCTGATGCATTGAGGCGTACTGTCCTTGGAGGTTTAGCAAGTGATTGTGGGTGCCGAATTCTTTGACCTGTCCGTCGTCAATTACAGCGATTCGGTCGGCGCGTAATACGGTGGAAAGACGGTGAGCGACAATGATCGCGGTTCGTCCTTCCAAAACGGTGTCCAAGGCTCGTTCGATGGTTGCTTCGGAGAGCAGGTCCAAGTTAGAGGTTGCCTCATCGAGTACTAGCATTCGAGGTTTAGTGAGGAACACCCTTGCCAGTGCGAGCAGTTGGCGTTCACCAGCCGATAGCGAAGCGCCTCGTTCATGAACAGGAGAGTCGATACCAGCGGGCAATCTTTCAAGAAGTCGATCTAGTCCTACACCGATGCATGCATCTTGGATTTCGTCTTTAGTTGCACCGGGACTAGCGAATGCGACATTGTCTCGGATCGAGCCGTTGAATAAAAAGGGCTCTTGAGGGACTACCCCAACTTGTTTCCGTAGGGAGCTTAGAGTCACATCGCGGAGATCATGCCCGTCTAATCGAACTACACCCGAATCCGGGTCGTAGAATCGTGACACCAATTTGGCAATAGTAGATTTTCCTGCGCCAGTTGGTCCGACCACCGCAAGTATTTCTCCCGGTTTAACCTCCAGGCTGGCTTGATGTAAGACAGGCTGTCCGGGTTGATAGCTGAAAGTGACTGATTCAAGCTTGAGGTGCCCTTCCACTAACGGTAGTTGGTTGGCCTCTGATTTCTCGGTTACTGACGGTTCAGTTCCGAGTACACCTCTTAATTTTATGACCGCAGCGTTTCCTTGTTGGTACTGGTTGAAGAGTTGAACGAGGGTTTGTATTGGAGCGAAAAAGGAAGTCAGAAAAAGAAGAAATGCAGTCATTTCGCCAATGCTGAGTTCCGTCCTTAGGACCATTCGCCCGCCGATTAGTAGAACTATCGCTTGGGAAATGATTCCCAAAGCTTCGGTTCCTGGTCCGTAGAGAGATTGAGCTCGCCCGGTTTGGAGATTGGCGTCTAGATGTGCACCGACAATATTTCGGTGCCGGACGATGTTGTGGCGACGTCTATTGAAAGCGGTAATCAGTCGTATTCCGTCGAGACTTTCTGAAAGGTCGGCCAAGATATCTGCTATCCGGTCTCGTACTCGCAGATAGCCGGTGGCTGACACACGGCGAAACCAAAGTGTGATTAAGAGATTTGCTGGGACAACTACAGCAAGAGAAACTATTGCTAGCTGGGGATTTAAAATGGCTAGGTAGATCGTCACTACGAGGAGAGTCATGCCCTGCACCACGAACTGAACGATGCCTTCCTGAAATAGCACGGTAAGAGCTTCGATGTCACTGGTCATTCGAGTCATCAGTACTCCGGATCGCTCAGCAGTAAAGAAGCTGAGAGATTGGCGTTGAAAATGACTGAAAACACGAATCCGAAGCTCATAGACAAGGCGTTCACCAATGCGACCGGTAAATGCGGTGCGCACTGTTGTTGCTGCGGCAGCGAGCACAACGGAAGCAACGAAGATAAAGGCGACCGTGAAAAGCACACCCGTGTCTTTTTCGAGAACGCCACGGTCTATGCCGACTTGTATTAGAAGTGGTCCAACATGTTGTAGGGCTGTTTCCAATACGACCAAAATTACGGCTAAAAAGAGACCCCCGGCATATGGGCGAAGAAAGGTGCGGAGATTGAATGGCCGACGATCCCAATGGTTATGCGAGAAATCAACAAGCGGGTCAGGGTGTTCTGGTTCTCCAGCGAGAACATCGTCGACCCGGTTGACCAGGTCTCCTGGGACTCCAGCAAAAGGCAAGCCAGCACTTGCACTGGACTGGATAGCACTGGGTCCAACTGAGAATCCACCTCCGGCGCCGCCAAATCCCATTAGGAGGTTCTATTTTCGCTCGGTGTTCTAGAACGATCCTCGTCTGTAGCAGTAAGTATTGCCGCATACCGATGGTCAGTCTCCATTAACTCAGCGTGTGTGCCTGAAGCGACAACGTTTCCATCTTCGAGGAGAATGACTCGGTTCGCTAGCGTGATAGTGGAGAGACGATGGGCTATGACGATTGTTGTCCGTTCGGCTAGGAGTTCTTGTAGGGCTGTGTGAATTTTTTCCTCTACTTGGACGTCGACGGCACTTGTCGCATCATCCAACACGAGTATTTGAGGGTTAGAGAGAAGGGCCCGAGCTAGGGCGATGCGTTGTCTCTGACCACCGGAGAGGGTGTATCCGCGTTCGCCAACTACTGCCTCGTATCCAGCTTTCAGGCCGGTTACGAAATCGTGGGCCTGCGCAGCGGACGTTGCTTTAAGTATTTCTTCGAGGGAAGCAGTAGGACGACCAAAGGAAACGTTATTGCGGATAGATTCGGAGAACAGAAACGGTTCATCTGTGACTTGGATTACATGATGACGAAGACTTCGAAGAGTAAGGTCGCGTAGATCGCTGCCATCTATCGTGATTGCTCCATGATCCACATCATAAAATCGACATAGCAGACGGGCAACGGTGGTCTTCCCGCATCCGGTGCGGCCAACAAGAGCCACCGTCTCTCCTGGCTCGATTATGAGATTAAGGTTTTTCAATACTGGTGGGGCCTCTGGATCGGCAGTTGGGTAGGAAAATTGCACATCGCGGAATTCAATTAGGCCTCTGGGGTGCTTTAAATGGCGGGAGTTTACGCCATCAGTGACGTCGGGAGGTTCGTCCAGAATCTCGAATATTCGTCTTGAAGATGCTGCTGCACGCTGTGCTTGTAGCAGAACGAAGCCAAGCATCCGAAATGGTGCAGCGATCATAATCACGTAACTACTAAAGGCGAGTAGAGCTCCTATACCGATTTGCCCTTGGATCGCTAGCCAGCCTCCGTAGAGTAAAATCATCGCGTTTCCTAAACGAGGAAGAGCTTCGATCAATGGGTTGAAGCGAGCCCTGGCATCTACCAGAGCCGTTGCAGACCATCGCAATTTTTGTGCAGCTTGGGCAAGGATAGTAATTTGATCGGTTTCCGCTGCGAAGGATTTTACGACCCTTGTTCCCTTCAAATTTTCGTCGACCACCATCGCAACTTCGGCGAGGCGTCCTTGAGTGAGCCAGGACAGTGGAAAGACTCTGTCGCGCATCTTTTGCCCAAGAATGAAGACGAAAGGCATTGTAGAAACAGCGAGAAGGGTGAGTTGTATATGAATACTAAGCATGAATACAACTGCCACAGCGAAGCTGAGCATGGAGAGTCCTGCGAGTGGCCCAAAGGCTAGTAAGAGTTGTATTGAACGGATATCTGAGTTGGCTCGGGAGATAACTTCTCCACCAGCAACACGATCATAGAAGGAGAACGAGAGACGGGTGAGATGCTCGTAGATCAATGATCGTAGGTCGGTCTCGACTCGGTAGGCAGCCAAGAACAGTAGATAACGGTAGGCAAACCGAAGGAGAAACGCTGCCGCGGCTACTCCGATGAGGAGCCAGATGTAGGTTTCAAGATGCCCAGTGCGCTCGGTGAGCGCCAGGTCGATGGCTTGGCGGAGAATCATTGGTGCTGACACTTGGAGAGTTAGACCAAGTACACCGCAAAGGGTGGCGAGCAGGAAGGCGAGGCGGTGGGCCATCAGAATTGGGAGCAGCCGTTTGAACCATCCTTTCTCTTGATCGGAGTCGATTCCTGATGTGGGAGGCGGATAAAGATCCTCAATAGCGAGTGGTTCCAGTTCGTTATCATCTGAGTTGTGGCTATTGGGTGAGGTCACTGGCTGCTGGCTTCGCGGTGCCGTCGGATGGCTTGGTCGGCTAATTCGAGACCACGCACTGCTGCCTTGGCGTCGTTCGTGTCAAGATAGGAGCCCAACTCGAACAGCCGAGCAGCTACAGCTGTGTCAGCTTCCTGAAGAGTCTCCCGTCCTTTGTGTGTTAGCAGTAGCGCAGTGCGCCGGCCGTCTTGAGGATCTTTCTTTCGTTTGACGTATCCCCGGCTCACGAGTCCTTCTACTAGTGCTGTTACAGAGGGGCCGCTAAGACTCAGGCGTTGAACCAGTTCAGTTTGGGCAGTTCCTCCGTCGTCCAAAAAAGCCAAAAGCCGATACTGAGAAAGACTGAGATCGATTTCGGCAAGGCCAACAGCGACGAAACGGGATAGACGTGCTGCTGCGCGAGCTGCAACTACGACTCGATCCTGGATTTCTTCGGGCACCGAAGGAGAGTACCGAAGGGTGTTGTCGTGCCTCGTATCGGAGATTATATAAGGTGTAAAATTCCTGAACTCAGATCGAAGTGTTGGAGAGTAATTCAGTTTTAGCAATGATTCCATTTCGGTTAATTCTATTCTCGAGGTCAGTCATTCTTACTGCAATAGATTCATTGTTTGGACGATTCATTCAGGTTGTCGCTTTTGCGTTTTTAGGAGTGAAAGTATCCTGAATCCAAATGTGGTAATAGGTAGGCCAAGGTTCCGCTAGGCTCTTTCCTGCAATGGCGCTTCTACCGGGCTTGGTGGCTGTGGTCGTGCTCCTAAGCGCGAACGCTTTTTTCGTGGCATCCGAATTTAGTTTGGTTGCTTTAGATCGAGCGCGGATAGAAGCTTCGGCTGCATCGGGCGATGCTACAGATATACGAATTCGCGGTCTTCTTCGTCGCCTCACGCCTACTATGTCTGGTTGTCAATTTGGGATTACTGCTGCGGCGCTTCTTCTCGGTTTTGTTGCGGAACCTACAGCTGCACAGATGCTTACTGGTGAAAAACATGCGACTGGATTGAGTGTTGTTGCGGCGATTGGTGCCGCGACTGTTCTACATCTGCTCTTTGGTGAGCAGATTCCGAAATATCTTGCACTCAGTGCTCCAGAGGCAACAGTTCGATGGCTAGCTCCTCCTTTGGTCGCTTATTCAGCTTTGACGCGACCTTTGGTCTCTGGTCTAAACAAAATGGCAAATAGAGTTGTTCGGTTGTTCGGTCTCGAAGTACGTGACCAAATCTCTCCTTCCCATACGCGGGGTGAGTTAGAAGAGTTAATTCGTCAATCGGGTGATCAGGGCGGCCTTCAGCGCGAAGAGGCCGATTTACTTTGGCGTTCGATCCGATTTGGCGAAAAAACTGCTGTTGATTGTCTCGTGCCCAGGGTCGATGTGGAGGCCATTGGGTGTGAGGAAACTGCTATGGCACTTGCGACACTCTCGAGGTCTAGCGGACGTTCCAGATTCCCAGTTATTGGTGACGGCCTTGACGATCTTCTTGGGGTGGTCCACGTGAAAGCGGTATACGGCGTTCCCGCAGAGCGTCGTTCAGAGACATTAGTTAGGTCGTTAATGCGAGATGTTGCTTTTGTTCCGGAAACACGACCGTTGGCGTCTTTGTTTGACGATTTGGGTTCTGGTCGGGGACAGTTAGCAGTTGTTGTTGATGAACATGGGGGTACCGCTGGGATTATCACCATGGAAGACATTTTGGAAGAAATCGTTGGTGAGATTGATGATGAGCACGATCGTTCGCTTCCTCGAACACGTGTTGAAGAGCCTGGTAGCACAGTTGTTTCAGGGAGACTGAATCTAGATGAAGTTTATGAAGCGACTGGTTTCGAAGTTCCGGAGGGACCCTATGAAACGCTGGCAGGCTATGTCTTAGCCCGTTTAGGACATCTTCCGGCACCAAGTGAAATGGTGGAAGAGACGGGTTGGAGGGTTGAAGTTGTAGCTGTTGTGGGCCGCCGAATCGCGACTTTACGGGTTGTCGCGTTGAAGAACCGAACGGGCGGCTCATGACTTTCTTGGCGATTGCTCTAGTCATAGCGCTTATAGCTGTAAATGCCCTATTTGTGGCCATTGAATTTGCACTTTTAGCCTCTCGAGAATCTCGTCTTCAACTAGATTTGGAGGAAGGACGGCTTGGTGCAGAGCGAAGTTTGTCAGCTCGTGGTGATCTACGGCGTCAGCTTTCCGGAGCTCAGCTTGGGATAACTGCGAGCAGTGTGGCACTTGGAATCGTGGCCCAACCAGCCATCGGAGATTTGATCAAGCCGATCCTAGGGGCGCTTGGCATACCTGCTGGTGTAGCTGTGTCGATCAGTTTGTTTATGGCTTTGGGATTGGCCTCTGTACTCCAGATGCTTATGGGGGAGTTAGTTCCAAAAAATATTGCTATTTCCGATCCGGAAGGCACTCTTCGGAGACTTGTTATACCGCACAGTATTTTTGTTGTTACAGTCCGCCCAGCCATTTGGCTACTGGATCGTGCGGTGGTACTGATGATCCAGACTGTTGGCAGGAAGCCGGTCGATCGAATCGAACACGAGACCAGTGAGGCCGAGTTGGCTGTCATGTTTGATGCTTCTTGGCAAGCGGGGATGCTCGAGCCTTTCGAGCATGACTTGCTGGCTAAGGCTCTAGATTTAGGTACTCGCTCGGCAGAAGCTGTAATGATTCCGCGATCAGATGTAGTGACCGTCGATCGTAGAATGAGCCTGGCGGAAGTGGAACACGTGATTGTGGATAGTGGACATTCCCGTCTTCCAGTTTCCACTCCGGGTGCCGATGACCTTTTGGGGGTATTACTTGCCAAAGACCTTCTTCGTTTACCAGTAGAGGCCCAGGTTGAACCAGTACCTCTAGAGGTGATTCGTCAGATGCTTGTGGTCCCGCCGGAGCTGCCGCTTGAAGAAGTTCTCTTGAGAATGCGCAGTAGTAGAAATCATCTGGCGGTTGTGCGAAACGTTGCTGGAAGGACTTTGGGAGTTCTGACAATGGAGGATGTCTTAGAGGAGATAGTTGGTGAGATTGAGGATGAATCAGACATTCCGCGCGGGTAATCGCGCGGAATGCGGTTAGACATACCAGTAAAATCTAGAATTTGATATAATCTCTCATCATGCTTCGGTTCGTTTCGGCCCTCGTGGTTCTGAGCATCTTTCAGGTATCTGAAGCTGTTGGCGCCCCTCTCGGGTCGAATTCCGTTGTGGTAGATAGGCCCCAGAAATTCTCGGTGTTGCCGTCGATTCTTGAGGGGGTTGCAACAGTTGAAATTCGGATTACCAAGACAAGTGAGCTATTTGGTGGGTATAAAAATCGTATTGATGAGACTGTTCGGCCGATAGCGGAAGCTAATCAACTGCTTGCAGAACAATTAAATAATGCAGCCGGAGTTCGTCATGAACATGAAAAAGTACTTGCCGGTTTAGATGCTCGAGATCGAAGTCGGCTCGAAGATGAAGAAGAGGTTCGACGTAGTACTTCTAACATGATTCGTAAAATTGCATCTTCTCATTGGGTATGCCCCGTTGATGGTGAAATGCAGTTCCGGGATTCCTGGGGGGAGCCCCGTTCGGGTGGTCGGGTCCATGATGGGGTCGACATAGTTGCTCGGTCTCGAACTCCCGTTTTGGCTCCTGAAGCTGGAATTGTTAAATTTCGTTGGGACCTTATCGGCGGTCGGTCATTTGATCTTTTTACTTGGGATGGCGACTACTATTTTGGTACGCATCTTCGCTCTTATGGTACTGGCGGCTTGGTGGAGGCAGGGGAAGTCATTGGATATGTCGGGCAAACAGGTAATGCTCGGGGCTATCACTTGCACTTTGAGTATCACCCTGGAGGAAAGGGCAATTCAGTAAATCCCTATTTCCTAGTTGATACACACTGTCGTTAAGTCTGAAGTTCTATCTTCCCTGGTTGATCTCGCTCTTGTCTGACTGTTCGTATTCGTATTTAAGCCCCGACTGCGTGATAGCCGCCATCGACATGGAGTATTTCGCCGGTTGTCGCGGGAAACCAATCAGAGAGAAGTGCTACAGAAGCTCTCGCTATTGGTTCGGGGTCATTGATGTCCCATCCCAATGGGGCACGTCCTTCCCAGGCATCTTCGAATTGCGCAAATCCTGGGATATTTTTTGCCGCCAGTGTTCGGATAGGGCCGGCGGCTACCAAATTAACTCTTATTCGGTTCTCACCGAGAGAGCGGGCTAGATATCGAGAAGTAGACTCAAGGGCCGCTTTAGCGACACCCATCCAGTTATATGCAGGCCAGGCGAATTGAGCGTCGAAATCTAGGCCAACGATCGATCCGCCGTCACTCATCAACGGTGCAACAACCTCAGCAACGGTCTTGAGCGAGTAGGCGGATATTTCAACAGCCGTCGACACGTCTGGCCAGCTGGCTGCCATGAAGTTATCGCCGAGACATATCTCAGGTGCAAAGCCAATTGCATGGAGTGCCCCATCGACTTTACCCCATTTTGTGGAAAGACGATCTCGTACGCTTGATGCCTGATCGGCAGCAGTGACATCGAATTCGAGGACTTCAGTTTCGCCAGGTAGCTTACGAGCAGTACGTTCGGTTAATTTTAATCCGCGTCCAGCTCCAGTCAGGACAATTTCGGCACCCTCGTATTGAGCTAAGCGAGCAACTGCAAATGCGAGTGAAGCATCAGTGAGTACACCAGTAATGAGAAGTCGTTTACCTTCGAGGATTCCCACGACGCTCTCCTTGGATCGTCCGACGTTATCTATGATTAGGCACCGTAGTGCTCCTTGACACCCGAAGCGGTGGCAAAGGCTTTTCTGATCTGTGATTATTTGTTCCATATCTGCGGTGAAGCCGTAAAGGGCGGTGCAGCGACATAGATATGATCGCCCAATGAGCACACCGGAATCTATTGTTGTCGGCGTGCGAAGTCGGCTAGCCGGTTGCGCTTGTTTGCTACTTTTTGTTGAGCTGGCCCTGATTCGGTGGCTTGGGGCCAACATCATCTATTTGGCATATTTTTCAAACTTCGTGTTGATTGGAAGTTTTCTAGGGATTGGACTTGGTTTTCTCTGGGCAAGTCGCTCCGAAAGAGCTTTATTCCCGTGGGCACCAGTGGTGCTGGCGTTATTTGTGACAACCGTGAGACTTCTTGAGGTGAGTATCGAAGTCGGGGGGTCAAATTTAATATTTTTTGCGGACCAACGGCCGATTGGTCCACCTCGCTGGGTGATTCTCCCGCTTGTCTTCGCTGCTGTGGCGGTTTGCGTTGCTTGTATCGCCGACGGAGTGGCGCGTTCATTTCGGATGTTGAAGCCGCTTGAGGCGTACAGGTGGGATTTAGTTGGCTCGATCTTTGGAGTCCTATTTTTTTCCTTGTTAGCGTTTTTTGGCGCATCCCCTGTGGTCTGGGGAGCGGTTTCGGCTGTTGGAATGCTCATTCTCTTGTGGAAGTATGGCACTCGAGCGCGATATATGGCTATTGGGTCAGGCTTGCTTCTGCTTTTAGTCTTAGGTTTGGAATCGTTTACGGGTTCTCGAGCCTGGTCTCCGTATTACGCACTGTCCTGGGAGGAACATGATGAAGGTGGGATTGTCATGTCAATCAATGACGTGGCTACTTGGGATCAGCACCCTAAACACGAAGCCGCAATGTATGACTTCGTTTATGATTTTCGGACGGCGGAGACTTTAGGTGATGTCCTCATAGTTGGAGCTGGTTCAGGCAACGATGTTTCGGTTGCGTTAGGTCATGGTGCGAGTCGTGTTGATGCAGTAGAAATTGATCCACTCATCCTCGAAATTGCGCGATCTCATCATCCAAAAAATCCCTATGCCGATGTTCGAGTCCATACCCATATTGACGACGGGCGGGCATTTTTGGAACGAACAGATAGACAGTGGGATCTGATCCTCCTAGCGCTACCTGATTCGTTGACTGTTGTTCTGGGTCAGGGATCCGTGCGCTTAGAAAGCTATCTGTTCACCGAGGAGGCTGTTACGGCTTATCGAGAGCATCTCAAGCCGGGGGGTGTTTTTGGTATCTACAACTTCATGCGTCAGTCTTGGCTCGTAGACCGTTACGCGGCGACGATGGCTGCTTCTTTTGGTTCTGCTCCTTGTGTTGTAGATCCCCAAGCGAATTTATTGACAGTTCTCGCGGTTTCTGAGGATCCACGAGCTCTCCATTGCCCTGGCATTAATGTCTGGAGTGCCACTGCTGGCGATCCTGTTCCAGTGACTGATGACAGGCCGTTCCCGTACCTCAAAACACCACATATCCCGAGATTTTATCTTTTGACGATTGCTTTGATATTGGGTGCATCGTTTATAGCTGTTCGTGGTATTGCAGGTCCTATACCGGGAATCTTTCGCCAGGCAGATGTATTTTTTATGGGTCTGGCCTTCCTGCTACTTGAGACTAAAAATGTTGTCGAATTCGCACTTCTATTCGGCACCACGTGGTTTGTCAATGCCCTCGTGTTTTTGAGTGTGCTGTTGTCGGTTCTAGCCGCCGTAGAAGTGAGTAGGCGGTACCGATTCCGGCGACCCGAGTGGCTCTATATAGTTTTAGTGGGAGCTCTGGTACTCAACTGGCTTGTTCCGAGTAGCTGGTTGCTCATGCTTGATTTTGGACCACGTCTCGTGTTGGCGGGGGGTTTGGCCTTCTTGCCAATTTTTTCTGCAAATTTAATATTTGCAGACCGTTTCCGAGGAGAAAAGAATTCCACTGTCGCTTTTGGTGCAAATTTACTTGGGGCGGTTGTGGGAGGTTTACTGGAATATGTTTCGCTTCTTTCTGGATATCGGAATCTCTTAATCGTTGTTGCCCTTGCTTATGGGTTGGCATTGTGGACAGGTCGGCGGCATCTGCACCCTATTGTGTAGTGCATCGTCTGTGTAAAGGGCACTAAATTGCGAAAAAGCCTCTCAACCTCGAACAAACTTCTGAAGAGTTCTATGAGTGGGTGTCCCGATTGCAGCATTGACCGGCGTACTCTGTTCCGTGATGACTGATATAACGGTTTCGTTGCCTGATGGGACAGTCCGGTCTTTGCCAAAAGGTTCGACTGTCGCGGATCTAGCAGGATTGATCGGTAAGCGTCTTTTGAGGGAAGCCGTTTCGGCATTGGTGGATGGAAACGAAGCTGATTTAAGTTTCCCCCTTCCAGATTTAGCCTCGATTGAAATCATCACCTCGGATACAGAACGTGGTCTAGAAACGATCCGTCATTCCACCGCTCATGTGCTAGCGCAAGCGGTTCTTGATATCTGGCCAGGGGCTACTTTCGCTATAGGGCCGGCTATTGAGCATGGTTTCTATTATGACTTTGAGCTTCCGAATGGAGCCACCTTCGGATCTGAGGATCTTGAAGCGATTGATACCAGAATGCGTGAAATTATTGCTGCTGATCAGACTTTTGAGCGAGGGGAGGTCACGGCATTTGAGGCCTTGGGTCTCTTTGCGGATCACCCGTACAAATGTGAAATTATTGAACGAGTCGCTGGTGGTGAAGCAGACGTCTATATTGCCGATGAGATCAAGTCTGAGGGTCTTGTGAGCTTCTATCGAAATGGCGGCGACTTTGTTGACTTGTGTCGTGGGCCGCATGTTCCCTCGACCGGTCGTCTCGGCCATTTTGCGTTACAGAAAGTAGCGGGTGCTTACTGGCGAGGCGATGAGCGGCGTCCGATGCTTCAGCGGGTCTATGGCACTGCTTGGGCCACAGCTGGTGATCTCAAAAAACACCTAGACCTTCTTGCCGAGGCCGAAAAGCGTGACCACCGGCGCTTAGCTTCTGAGCTGGACTTGGTTTCATGGCCGGAGTCTCTTGGCCCTGGTCTCGCCGTTTGGCATCCGAAAGGTGCCCTCGTGCGTAAAGTCATTGAGGATTACAGCCGCAGTCGCCATCTTGAAGGCGAGTATGACTTTGTGTTTAGTCCTCACATAGCGAAGTCTGTATTGTGGGAGACGAGCGGTCATCTCGATTTTTACGCTGACGCAATGTATCCGGCGATGGAGATGGATGGCTCTGCGTACTATCCGAAACCGATGAACTGTCCGTTTCATATCACCGTATTTGAAAGTAGCCAGCGCAGTTACCGGGATCTGCCGAAAAGGTACTTTGAACTTGGTGCGGTTTATCGTTATGAGCTTTCGGGTGCTGTGCATGGTCTCTTACGTAGCCGAGGATTCACACAAGACGATGCACACATTTTTTGCACCCGAGAACAAGTCTCGGACGAGTTGGCCTCCCTGTTGGATTTCACACTTTCGGTTTTGAGCACATTTGGGTTTCAGAATTTTCAGGCGAAGTTGTCGACACGCCCAAATAGTAAATCTGTCGGCGACGAAGAACTTTGGGATCTTGCTACTTCAGGTTTAATATCGGCTTTGGATTCAGCTGGGCTTGACTACGTGGTGGATGAAGGTGGTGGAGCTTTCTATGGTCCAAAAATCGATGTCGATATTACCGATGCAATTGGCCGACCCTGGCAGCTTTCGACTATCCAATTGGACTTTAATCTTCCGGAGCGATTTCAACTTGAATATGTTGGTGTCGATGGGGCAAGACACCGGCCGGTAATGATCCACAGAGCACTCATGGGTTCAATAGAGAGATTTTTCGGAGTCTTACTGGAACACTATGCGGGAGCCTTTCCGGTTTGGCTGTCGCCAGAACAAGTGCGTGTTTTACCTGTCGCTGCAGATCACGAAAGCTATGCCAATGAGGTCGTCACACAATTGGTTTCGAATGGTTTTCGAGCCAGTATCGATTGTGCCGATCAAGCTCTTGGAAAAAGAGTGAGATCCGCGAAATTGGCCAAGGTGCCTCATGTTCTGGTAGTTGGAGACGAAGATGTTGCTAACGGGACAGTGGGAGACAATCCCCGGGGATCGGATCGACCTGAGCGCGGGTTGTCTCTCGATGAATTTATGGAGCGACTTTCGGACTTAGTTGATGGCCATCGATGAGTCAATTAGAACATCTTTGGGCAGGTTGGCGGCAGGCCTATGTGAAAGGTGTCGACATAGACGAACAGGCTCTTGAGCCTGCGTTGATTTCCGAAGGACACTCCGTTTTCACGGCTATCGAGAAGAGCAACCTTCCGGATGAAGAGTCCTTTGTACTCCACCGTGGTGAGACTTGCTTTGTAGTGCTAAATCTCTTTCCTTACACGACTGGGCACACGTTGGTTCTTCCAAAAGTTCCGCATAAAAGTCTGACAGATCTGACTCAGTCAGAATACGTTGAGCTTTGGGCAACAGTCCGAGATGCAGTAACTGCGATTGAATGTTCTTATGTGCCTGATGGGGTCAATATTGGGCTTAACCTAGGCAAGGCGGCAGGTGCAGGTATACCAGATCACCTCCACGTGCATTGTGTGCCGCGCTGGCTAGGTGACACGAACTTCATGACGGCAATATCGGGCACGCGCGTGTTGCCAGAGGTGTTGGGGGAAAGCTGGAAACGTCTCAAAGAGAATTGGCCAGCTTGATTAAGAGGTCTCAAGATAATTCCACCCTGCCGCTTTAAAAGTCGGCGTTTCGGTGCTTTCCGGCAGCGGTGATGTTGATAACCGAGTTCTCTATTTTCTGGTCATATAAAGTGCCGTCCGTTGAATATTTGGTTGAGTTGTCGATTCCGGATGACGGTTGATCTTGTTCTGCGGCTTAGGCTGGCGTACGTAATTGCTGAGAACTATTCTCATTTATAAGTGGGGACAAATTATTGTGGAGATGCTTATTGACCCATGGAACTGGTGGGTAGAGCCTTTCGTGGGAAATGTATTCATGCGACGAGCGCTGCTTGCTGGGACCTTGGCGGTTTTGGCAACTTCGGTAGTTGGAACCTGGATAGTGCTTCGCGGGCTGACGTTTCTTGTTGATGCTTTAGCCCACGGAGTTTTACCTGGTGTAGCCTTGGCAGTCATATTCGGGTTCGATCCTTCTCTGGGGGCTTTGTTCGCGGGGTTATTCATGGTGGCCGGGGTACACGTTGTTCGACAGAACACTCCTTTGCCCGAGGATGTTTCTATCGGGTTACTCTTTGTTGGCATGCTGGCCTTGGCGGTAGTTATAGTCTCGGCAGGAGCAAGTACGAACAACGTAGATCTTCATCGTCTCCTTTTTGGTTCGGTAACTGGGCTAGGGATGGCAGATATCTGGATACAGGGGGGTGCTGCGTTAGTTGCTGTGGGAGGAGCGATTCTCGGTCATCGGGCATTTCTTGCTTTCACGTTTGATGAGACTCACGCTGCCTTGTTGGGATTCAATCCGCGCCTTATACACATGTTTCTGATGGGACTCGTGACGGTCTCGGTTGTTGCTTCGTTTGAGGCGGTTGGAAGTCTCCTCGTCTTTGCTTTTTTTGTAGCGCCACCTGCAACGGCATTGCTCCTGGTCCGTCGAATCCCAATTGTGATGCTAGTAGCTGTGGTACTGGGTTCGTTTGCAGTCGTACTTGGTGCTCTGATCAGCTATCACTATGACACGGCGGCTGGAGCAAGCATGGCGCTAATTACGGTAATTTTATATCTGCTCGTAACAGCAGGGGTCGCTTTGTGGAATGGGGATAAGATCGTCGGCAGTTTTCGAGACTGAAGATCTAATATCTCTACTGAGGTGAAGTCGAGTTACCCTAGGTGTTCGTCTGAATGGTCACCGTGTTCGTCTGAATGGTCACCGTGTTCGTCTGAATGGTCACCGTGTTCGTCTGAATGGTCACCGTGTTCGTCTGAATGGT
>Ga0310344_10000869_pt1 | contig 23602 bp, 28 predicted proteins | sample HC15DNA20200_MG_FD_203801 | JGI IMG/M metagenome (GOLD analysis project Ga0310344, IMG submission 203801) | Marine microbial communities from station ALOHA, North Pacific Subtropical Gyre - HC15-DNA-20-200_MG | ecosystem: Environmental > Aquatic > Marine > Oceanic | place: Pacific Ocean: North...
GGATCTTCTTTATATGTAAGATCAGTTTCAAGCTTATTCATATATGGTAAAAGTTTTTGAAAATCCCATTCATCATTTCCCCACTCTACCCAATTATCAAAATCTTGGGGGATTCCCCTAAGGAAAACTGTTCCATTAATTGAGCTAGAACCACCAGTGATTTTCCCACGCGGCACGTCTATTTCAGATTCACTAGTTCCACGAGCAGTATATTTCCAATTATGTTCACTAGCTAGTAAAGTTTCGAAGGAGCTTTTTAAAGGGAATTTAACTTCTTCAGGCTGAACATCAAAATCTGGGTAATCCCTGCCTGCTTCTAAAAGTAAAACCGAATGTTCTGGATCCTCAGTTAGTCTCGTAGCTAAGATTGCTCCAGCCGAACCGGCACCAATAATTATTGTATCGTATTGCATTGAACTCCCCCATTTTATTCTTGCAAGCATTCTATTAAAAAGTTATTGTACTCGCTAGAGAAACTTATCGGAAATTCTCTATGAATTTGGAGATGCTGATGTTGGGATTAATTTTAGCAATTTCTGCTGCCTGTGGATTTGGTATGAGTGTTGTTTTTGCACGAATTGGAATGGCGAATGCCAGGCCAACTAGTGTTGCTGTAGTTTCTACAATAGCTGGCATGGTAGTAGTGCTAACAATTGCCATAATCTTAAATTGGACGGAAATTATTTCTTTAAAGTTGAATGTAATTCCAATATTGGCATTATGTGGAATTTTTAATTTCGTGATAGGAAGATTGCTTAGTTATACCGGGATTAGTTTGTCTGGGGTCAGTAAAACTGCTCCCATTGTTGGTACAGCTCCAATATTTTCCATGATTTTTGCGATTTCAATAGGAGGTGAGAACCTTACTTCTTTCACTCTTTTAGCAACTATGTCAGTCGCTGCTGGGATTGCTTTAATAATGAGTGAACAACAATGATTAGGATAAACTCTAGATTTTTAGGCTATTTTTCTGCCCTTGGTGCCGCAGCCTGTTATGGATTAGTCCCAGTTTTGGGCAAATTGATAATTTCTGAGGAAGTTCCTGCATTAGTGGTTAGCGCATTATCGATGTTTATAGGTGCTTCGGTTTTATCAACGATTTTCCATAGACATGTATGGAAAGATCGAAATTTGTTTGGGATGAATGGTTTGGTCTTTTGTGTTTTGGCTGGAGTCGCTGCGACCTGGGGAGTGACGGCATTTTATTTTGCTATTACTCACTCTCCAGTAGTTCAAGTATCACCATTGATTGCTTTGCATCCATTAGTGGCAATAATCTTTACTCATATATTTCTCCAGAAAATGGAGAAGGTTACCAAAAGAGTAGTTTTTGGTGCGATATTAGTTGTTGGTGGAGTAGTAGTTATAGTCGTTCAGAATTTGATTTGAATAGAAATTATAATGAAATGAAATTCCTTCCAACTAGTTATCAACCACATGGGCTCTCTAAATTAGACTTCTAAATATTTTTATCTTGCATCTAATAATGGCCTGTATATAGGCATTTAGCTTGTAGTAATAATATTTAATAGTGTACACATTAAATATAAAATGTATAGACTTATTTACAAGAGTGTGTATATATGTTAATTTAATTACTGCATACTTATAAATTAAAACTATATGCATATAAGGAGAAAAAGTGTTAAGGCAAATAAATATTAGATTTACGTCCTTATCCATAGCTTTCTTGGTTTTGCTATCAATGACTTTGATAGCTTGTTCTGATGATAGTTCTTCAGAGCCAGAAGTCATAACCAAAGAGGTTGAGGTTATAAAGGAAGTAGAAGTAGTTAAGGAAGTTCCTGTTGAGAAGGAAGTAGAAGTTATAAAAGAGGTTGAGGTTGTTAAGGAAGTTCCTGGGAAGACAGTATTGGTAGAAAAAGAGATTGAAGTTGTGAAGGAAGTTCCAACCGATCCTGGTTCACTAGTATTATACTCTGGACGATCTGAAAAATTAGTTGGTGCAGTGGTTGAACAATTCGAGGCTGTTACCGGAATTGATGTTCAGGTCAAATATGGGAAAACATTCCCAGTAGCACTGATGATATTAGAAGAAGGAGATAAGAGTCCTGCTGATATTTATTGGGCACAAGATCCAGGTGGATTAGGTTTTATGTCTGCTGAAGGTAGATTGTCGAAATTGCCTGCTGACATTTCTGACCTGGCATATGACTGGGCAAAGCCTAAAGATGGATCATGGGTTGGATTGTCTGGAAGGGCAAGAACCCTTGTTCACACTGCTACAATTGCAGACTCCGATTTACCATCTTCTCTTCAGGATTTAACTGATCCGAAGTGGAAAGGTAAAATTGGTTGGGCTCCAACAAATAGTTCTTTCCAGACTATGATTACTGGAATGAGAGCCGCATGGGGTGAGGAAAAAACCAGACAATGGTTGGCGGATGTTCAGGCGAATGAGCCAATTGTATATCCAAAGAACACTCCACAAGTTGCAGCAGCAGCAGAAGAAGAAATTAGTATTGGAATGGTAAATCATTATTACCTACACAGGTTCATTGCTGACCAAGGTGATACTTTTAATGCTAGGAATTTGTATCTCAATGATGGTGGTCCAGGAAGTTTGATAATGGTAGCTGGAGCCGGAATTGTAAATACTGCTTCAAATAAAGAGAATGCAGAAAAATTCCTGAAATTCATGCTATCGCCAGTAGCTCAACAATATTTTACTGGTCAGGTATATGAATATCCTGTAGTTGATGGTGTGAAGGTCCACAAGTTTTTGAATCCTATTGGAGACATGACAATTCCTGATTTGTCTATGGAAGATCTTTCAGATTTGGAAGGCACACAGGCGATTTTGAAAGAATTAGGAATATTATTCTAGGATTAGATAATTATCGACCACATATATTATATCCTCAACACGCCTTTAGGGTCATACTTGCGCCCTCGTCGTAATAAGTTGATCTACTACAATGGCTCTAAGGGCGTGTTAATTAAAAAAGTATAATCTATCTAAATCCTCCCACGTCTCTAGCTGCTAGACATCACCCATCGTTAGTCAGAGCCAGTCTATACCTAGCACTAGAGGCGTGTTTCATATTATATACAATTATCTCTAGAACGAAACTGTTTTCGATTCTTTTACACAATTTTATGAATTCAAATATCATTCAGGGTCTATGTTTATGCAAAAGATGTAACCCCATTTTTCTGTGATAGTATGTCATTATTGAGAATCTTGAGTGATTCTTCTCGAGGAGAATATTTTGGATTGTGATGAGCATGTTTTTTCCCCGCTTTCAGACATTAGAGTTTTAGGTGTAACGGTTTTTTTGGCTGGTCCCTATACAATGGTTAATTTGGCCAGATTGGGAGCAGAAGCAATAAAGGTAGAGATTCCTGGAAGAGGAGACCCTGTAAGGGGTAATGGACCTTTTGCAACACAAAATGGTTACGAGAAATTTCAAACTTCCCCCCAACATTTGTCGACGAGATTTTTGAAACGTTCACAAGGATTGAAAAGCATTACTTTGAATCTAAAAGATGAGTGCGGTAAGAAAATGTTTTTGGATTTGGCAAAGAATTCTGATGTTCTTGTTGAGAATCTTTCTCCTGGATCTATGAGTAAGTTAGGCCTTGGTTATAAGGAAGTTTCTGAAGTTAATTCTGAAATCATATATGCTTCAATTTCTGGTTATGGTCAAACAGGGAAATATTCAGCTCATAAGGCCCACGACCCTCAAATTCAAGGAATGAGTGGAATAATGGATATTAATGGGTATCCTGATGGTCCTCCAACAAGGATTGGATTCTATATTGGTGATTTAGTTACACCTGTATTTGCCTGTTATTCTATATTGGCAGCTTTAAAAGAAAGAGATAAAACCGGAAAAGGTCAGCATATTGATGTGTCAATGATGGATACGTTAACTTCGCTTATGCTAATGGATAATTTAGAAGAATTAATCAATGAGCAAGGAACTTTGAGACAAGGTAATGGCACTCGTACAGGCCCAACGGGTTTATATCATCTTGTTGATGGGGATATTACTATAACTGTTGCAAGTGATGATCAGTGGGAACGGTTGTCAAAAGCATTGAATCGACCTGATTTTCTGTCTGATCCAAGATTTTCAACATTTGATCAAAGAAATAGAAATGTTACTGATGCCAAAGAGGAGATACAAAAATCGCTTTCTATTTATTCTAGAAAGAAGGCGTTGGATTTATTGGAAATTCATGGTGTACCTTCAGGAGTAGTTCGATCTGTTGATGAGGTGATAGAAGATTCTCATTTTTGGGACAGAAAAACCTTACTATCCATGCGTAGTTCGGCTTTCGAAGATCCTGTTCCAGGAATTGCATCTGGATTCCCTGTCAAATTTTCATATGGAGAACTTCCAGACTTAGATGGCGCACCAGTTTTAGGAGTTAATAATCAGGAAGTTTTTGAGAAGTTACTGAATTTGAAAGTTGATGATTTGATTGATTTAGAAAAAAGAGGAATTATATAATATTTTCTCAGAGGGTTTTATGAAATATCAGCCGAAACTTCTCAGGACACTATTGTATATTCCTGGGAATAAAGAAGATTGGATTATTAAATCTCCTAAATATTCTTCTGATGCTCTAATTTTGGATCTTGAAGACTCCGTCCCTATTGACGAAAAGCCAGTGGCAAGAGAGATTATTTCTAGACTAATTGGAGAACTCTCAGCTCAAGGTGAGACTATTTTTGTAAGAGTGAATTCGATAAGTTCTAGAATGACAGAACTTGATTTGTCGAAAATCGTTCAAGAAGGTTTATATGCTATTTCGTTACCTATGGTTGAAGGGCCGAAAGATATTGAGATATTGGATAAATTACTCTCTATTGAGGAAGAGAATAAGGGACTTCCGGTTGGATCTATTTTAATTGATCCGGGTCTTGAGACGGCATATGCATTGCGATCTGCATATGATGTCGCCAAGGTTTCGCGAAGAGTTGCTCATATGGGTGCGGGTGGTGGAAGAGGAGGAGATATTGCAAGAGCTGTTGGTTATAAATGGACTCCAGAAGGTTTAGAAACATTGTTTTTAAGATCAAAAGTTTTGTTAGATTCTAAAGCTGCAGGCATAAGTTTTCCGGTGACTGGACTTTGGCAGGATATAGAAGATATTGATGGATTGAAACGATTTGCGATTCAATCTAGAGAAATTGGATACACCGGAATGGCAGTTATTCACCCATCTCACGTTCCCGTGGTAAATGAAATATTTTCTCCGTCCCAGGATGAAATTAAAGAATGCCAAGGTTTGATAAAGGCTATGGATGAAGTTCGAAAATCTGGAGGGGCTGCGGTATCGTATCTTGGAGGTATGGTTGACATAGCACATGAAAAGACAGCCATTGAAACATTGAAATTGGCTAGAGAATTAGGCTTGGTTTTAGAAGATTGACAAGCTGTAGAATAATTTGAATTCGTAAAAATTCTCACAATTATACTTAACAATTGTTATAATGATTATAGGGCATTATCAGGTCAGTAGTTTGGTCTGTTAAAATTTCAAGTTTAAGCAGTTTTTTATTTAGTATGGGTTTTTTACGCAGGATAAAGCGTTACATTTTTATTTTTCTGGGCCTATTGTTTTTGGCCTTAGGAATCGTGGGTTTTATAGTTCCAGGGCTTCCAGGAACTATTTGGTTAATAGTGGCTGCCACTTTTTTTGTACGATCTTCTGAAAAACTTTATAATTTCGTTGTCCAGAACAAATATTTTGGAGAAACGGTGCGCGATTTCTTAGAGACTGGTTCAATGGCTTTAAAGGCAAAGGTGTTTTCGTTGGGTTCGATGTGGGTATTTACGGGAATATCTATAATTTGGGCTCCCTATGGGTGGCTATTTTTTAAGATTCCTGTATTATCATTAGCTCTGGTAGGCACAATTTATATTTTGAGTAGACCCACCAAAAACTAAGTTGTATTTTTGATTTATTACTTGTATTTAAAATCTTTTAAGGGGTTAAATTGAATAAAAACAAAATAGTCCTTTTTACACCATTACTTTTTTTGTTATTACTGAATAGTTGCTCATCTAACTCTTCTAATGGAGCTGATAAGATCGATGATTCTGAGATGATTCAATCTGATCCTATAAAATCAGGGATTTTGGCTACTATTATTCCATCATTTGAGCCTACTTCAACACCTGCTCCTTCTCCTACAATTGCTCCTTCTCCTACAATTGCTCCTTCTCCTACAATTGCTCCTTCTCCTACAATTGCTTCAAATACAAATCCTACTCCTGAGGTTAAGAATGGTTCTACAAATAGTCCATCCTCGCCTCCTTATCCAATTCCTGATCTTGACCCAGCTCCTGAATTTACACTAGAACTTTTCGATCAAACTCAATTTGATGTTTTGGATCAAAATGGCAGACCTATTTTATTGGTCTTTTGGGCCCCATGGTGTCCATATTGCCATAAAGAAATGCCAGTGGTTGAGTCACTGTATTTAGAATTCTTGGAGTCAGGTGTAGATGTACTTGGAATAGCAATACTCTCAGAGTTTGAAGAGGCGTCAAACTTTTATAATGAACAAAAATTTATGATTCCTACAGGTTGGGATGAAGGGAATTTAATTGCAAAGAAATATGGGGTGGAAGGTGTACCTTCTTTTAGGTTGATTGATAAAGCGGGTAATTTAGATTTGCAATTTTCTGGTGCGAGAGGTGAGAGTGTTCTGCGAAGGGTAATGCTCTATGCCAGTCAATAATGATTTCTGTCTACTGGTTATACAGTATATTTAACCTACTGAGTTTAAATTATCCATTGAGTCCTGAAATAGTCGGTCCTTTTGTAAAGTTAACGATATAATTGGTTTATTCCCTGACAGGATTTGGTAGGTTTTTCCACCATTTGTACACTTTTTTATATCGTCTAAACATGAAGAATATGACGATTGCTATAATCAAAAAATATATTCGGAACCCGAAAATTTCCCAATTACGTAGATCCTGAACGGTTACTCCTAAAAAGTATGCAATAGCCAGTATTGAAAATCCGTGTATGGAACGTAAAACTAAAAAGAATGCTAACGTCCTAATGATTACTTTTTTATTATCTTTAATTTTAAGAGAAACAGAGTGAAAATCCATTTCTAGTATCTCCTAGTTTGATCAATTAAATTTATTTTTAATTGATCCATAAAATTTATTAACCCAAGTATCGTTATCATTTAATGCTGGAATCATTTTAAGAGACTGACCTCCTGCCTCAACAAAATATTCATTATTTCTTATAGCAATTTCTTCTAAAGTTTCGAGACAATCAAATACAAATGCCGGGCAAACGACTGATATTTTTTTGATTCCTTCTTTTGGTAACGACTCAATCACATCTGTTGTGTTGGGTTTAATCCATGCATCAAGACCAAATCTGCTTTGAAATCCTATCTGATAAGGTTTCTTAGTTTTTAGTTTATTTACAACTTTTTTTACGGTTGTATGGCAATGGAATTTGTAACACATTTCATTAAATGGGGAATTACTTTCACAGCAATCAATATTGTTTAAGCAATATTGATTCGAAGGATCCATTTTTTTGATCTGTCTTTCTGGCAAACCGTGAAAACTAAATAGCAGAAGATCAGAGTCTCTGTATGCTTCTGATTCTTCAATAGAATTTGCTATACACTCAGTAAACCATTCTTCATTATAGAATGGTTTTTTTATTTCATAGGGAGTATTGATTTTCAGCTCATGCATTAACTCAATTGCCTTTTTCACACATGATCCTGATGTGGCTTGTGCAAATTGTGGAAACATAGGAATTAAAACTACCTTTTCCACTTTAGAATTTTGAAGATTTATTAACGCATCTTTTATCGAGGGTTTCCCATAGCGCATTCCAATTTCAAATTTAAATTCAGGGTTTTTTGAAGAAATTTTCTCTACGAAATTTTTGGAGTTTACCATTAAAGGTGATCCCTCTTTCATCCATACACTCTGATATTGATGTAGTATCCTATGTGGTCTAAATGGTACAACGAGTAAATTTACAATTAACCATCGTAAAATTGGATGTACATCAATAACATCTGGGTCAGATAAAAACTCTTTTAGGTAGGTTCTTAATCCTGAAATTGTTGGCTCCGTAGGAGTTCCAATATTCATTAGTAAAAATCCAACTTTTGGGTTACTCAAAAAACTATATCACTTTCAAAATTTTTCATTATTTTATTTTAATATATACGTTGAGGCAAAATTTCAGACAACGCATCCTTTTTCAAGTCTGATTATATTGTCTGCGTATATAGTCACATCTTCAATGTGATGACTTACAAGGATTATGGTTTTCCCTGACTCTACGATCCCTTTGAGTAATTCGTAGAAACCTTTTCTTGAATCAGTATCTACGGATGAAAGTGGTTCATCCATTAATATGAAATCTTTAGATTGTGCAAGTGCAAATGCGATCCATACTCGTTGTTTTTCTCCTGATGAGATATTTTCAAAAAGTTGATTTTTTATCTTTGAGATTCCACATGTTTCAATTAATTCGTTTGAAAGATGAGTAACTTTTTGCTTTGTGAATTTGGAATTGTAGAAACCTAAAGAAACTATCTCTGATGCAGTTAAAAACGGAGGAGATTCTATGTTTTGAGGGAGGTATACTAAATCTGTTTCCTTGATTCTTGATATGAATCCAGAATAGTCAGAAATGTCATTAGCAATTACACGTAATAAAGTTGATTTTCCAGCCCCATTTTCACCCAAAATACAGGTAAATGACTTGATGGGTATTTGAATTGAAATATTATGTAATATTTTTATATCTTCTAATTCAACGGTTAAATTTTTAATTGTTATCGTCATTTTACTTTTAAAGCTAGATACATCATTGTTGGGGCACCTAAAATTGTTGTTGCTAGACCTACTGGAAGTTCTGAAGGGGCGAATAATAGACGCGCTAATTGATCAGCAAATAATGTGATTAATCCTCCAATTATTGAGGAACTTATTATTAAGTTTATCGTTGAATTCCCAAATAACCTTCTAGAAATATGAGGCGAAACTAATCCTACAAATCCAATTATGCCTCCTGAAAAAACTGAGACTCCGGAAAGGACTCCTACAATTGTCATGGCGAACAATCTGATTTTTATAGGATTCACTCCTAAGGATTTTGTGAGAATATCGCCTAGCATTATTGCAAAAAATTTTCTTGCCAGACATATTGAGATTGCGAAACATATGCAAAAAATAATTAAAAGATAAAAAACATTTTCCCAGTTGCTAGAGCTGAAGGATCCTGAAACTAACCCAATGATCTGAGAAGGAAAAACTCTCCCGTGAGAAATTATTGCTGTTCCAATTGAAATTGTAAGAGCGGCAACAGCTATACCCATTAATGCAAGTTTTGTGGCAGAAAGGTTAGGAGTTGAAATTAACATTGATAGTCCTAGTGCAACTAATGTTGATGAAATAATGCAACCAATTAGAGAAAAGAAACTACTAATTACAAATAATCCTCCAAATCCAGCGGCAATGAATATTGCGGCACCTCCACCTATTCCAAATAGATTGGGGTCTCCTAGAGAACTTCTGGTAGATAACTGTATCAACACTCCAGCAAGTCCTAAACAATTACCAACTATTATGCTTGCTAATATTCGGGGAATTCTCATATCCCATATAATAACTTGAGAGATGTGATCATTTTTTCTTAGTAACCCATCAAACATTTCTTTTATTGAAAAATCTGATGGTCCTGTAAAAATCCCTACTAGAACCAAACCAAAAATAATTAACCCTAAGATAAAATATTGGACTGATATTTGCATAAATTGTTAGTTAGAATTCACCTTCTGATCTAAAAATTCTACTGCATCAACGATTCGTGGTCCAGGGGATTGTAGAAATAAGGTCACGTCTGCTTCGAATACATTATTCTGTTGAATTGCAGTCAATCTCGCAAAAGGAGGTATACGTTTAATAGAGTCCGACAATCTAGGAGCAGGCTCTGGTGCAGGACTAATTGTCAAAATGATATCAGGATCAGCACCTAAAATAAATTCGGGGGATACTAGAGCAAACCCGGGGAATGGTCCTGAATCAGGTAACCCTTCAGCTTTGTTATGTAATCCGACGAGTTCAGCTATTAATCCAGTATAAGATTCTGGACGGGCAGCGTAAAGACTTTGGTCCTGATCGGAAATAAGAATCAAAACACTTCTATCGTCATCGCTTTTGGCGGCATCCAATCTTTCAACAATATCTTCAGTTTTCTTATTAGCTATATTTTCAGTATTTAATATAGTTCCCAGATTTGATATTCCACTAATGATATCTTCCTTAGTTTCAGCTTTTACAGCTAATACTTTGAGTCCAGACTGGCTTAAAGGTCCCACGAACCTTGCTTGAGTTAATGCCTCAATTATCACTAAATCTGGTTGAGTACTCATGATGGTTTCCATTGATGGATTGTATGCACTACCTACGTCTGGTAGTGAAGCAGCCTCAGAAGGGAAATTTGAAGCACGATCTCTTAAAATTGATGTTCCTCCAGCTGCGTATAACATTTCTGTTGCAGTAGGGCTTATTGTAGCGATTTTTTCAGGAACCGAAGTAAATGAAAGTTCTTGCCCTAGGGCGTCAATGACTGTTATAGGATTTTCAGAACTAACTTTAGTTTCTTCGGATTCCGAGTCTGAAGAACACCCAGGGATAGAAGTAATAATAGCGAGAACTGTGACTATTAATAAAACTACTGCCAATAATGGGTTCAGATTCAAAAGGTTTGAAATATTTTTAACTGTTTTCACATTTGCCTCTCTTTGTAGTGTTAATGTTTTGGCCTTTAGAAGTATACACATTTTCTACAATGAAGTGTATGCATTTGCAAAATTAAGTATAGATTTATAAATTATTTATGGATGAATAATTCGTTTTATATAAAACAATGGATTTATTAGTATAATATTTATATTTTATGAACATATTTCGTCAAAATATTTCTCATACAGGAATTTATGTAGGAATTTTTCTTTTCGTGTTTTGATAGTTAAATCTTCTAAAAAGAATCTATGTAATAGTTTTTCAAGTTCATACACTAAATTATTTGATATATATGCTTAAAAAATTCGGATGTGTATCTTTTTAAACAAAACACAACTCACTTTTTCAAGTGAGTTGTGTTTTGTACGACTATAAAATTATGGGAATTTAATTTGGGAGAGGTTCTAGTTCTGCGCGTACATTATATTCATCAATTAGTTCGCAAACTTGATTCCAAGTAGCGTCTTCTATTTCGACTCCTGATGCACGTTTGTTAACTCTGTTTCTTATTTCTACTTCACCAGGATATAAGACTCCTTCGGATCCATCCATTGGTTCGACATCCTTTAAGAATTTCACAAAGTTGCTAATTCGTTTCTTAGTCTCATCGATTGGTCCTAGTGCTTCGGCATTGATTGCAATTACGGTCGATCCATTAATTCCACCATCGCCACCATCGTAAATACTTCCAGTTCCTTCAGAGTCATCACCAGTTTCTGCCATTACTGCTCCCAATATGGTAGCAACCATACCTAACCCAAATCCCTTATGGCCACCTGCTAGACCTCCGACAGGTAAAATTGCGCCTCCTTCGTAAAAATCGTTTGGATTTTCACTAGGATTGCCTTCACTGTCTAAAACCCATTTATCTGGGAGATCGTGGCCTCTGGCTCTATATACTCTAAGTTTTCCTTCAGCTCCAACACTCGTAGCCATATCTAGCAATATTGGTCCTTCTTCATCAGAAGGGAATGTGTAGGAAATTGGATTTGTTCCTAGTTTGCCTGTCTTTCCTCCGAATGGGGAAACGATTCCCTGACTGGCTCCTGCAAAACCAGTACATACTAGTCCTACCATGTTTTCTCTGGCTATCATTTCATTATATGTTCCTATGCGACCAGTATGGCCTAGGTTTTTAACTGTGATCATTCCTATACCAAATTTTCTTGCTTTTTCAATTGCAAGTTTTGTTGCAGCAGTCATTGCAACTTGGCCAAAAGATTTTTTCCCGTCTAATTGCGCAATCGCTTGGAAATCTAAGACAGTTTCAGGATTGGCATCGGGAACAACTCCTCCGTTTTTAATATCACGTATATACTGCATTATTCTTATAAATCCATGTGAATCATGACCTGACAAATTAGCCAAGGACAAATGATCACTTACAGTTTTTGCATGTGCTTCTGGTGCACCTGCTGCGTGAAGAATTGAAAACGCAATTCGTTGCATATCATGTTCAGTTAGAGTGGGCATTAATTCCTCCAGTGCAATTTTTATGATTTCAGTTTAGCATAATATCACTTTACATTAATTGGAAAAACTTTTATTAATTAGCTTAATAGCAGGAGGTAGTTATGATAGGTGTTTTGACTCATCATTGGGCTAAAAATGATTGCTTTTTAAAAGCAGATACTTTGTTAAAGGGAAATGGAGAAGCTCAAAGCAAGGCTCCAGGTTTTGTTCATCGACGTACATTATATTCTTTATCAGATCCGAACCAAATTACTTCATTAGTAATTTGGGAAAATGAAGAGATTTATGATAAATGGAAAGGAAGTCCAGAACGATCTGTGGCTATGAAAGGCGCTGAAGAATTGTGGGCTACGCCTCCGGAATCTCAAAGGTTTTCAACAGACTAATTTTTGAAGGTCAGTCTGTCAAAATTTGTATGATTTCAGGAGCTATTTTCATAGCCATTTCCCGCAATTCAGATTTGCTTAAACTTCCTATTGGATGAGGAACAATTGCCATAGGATATTCGGGAAGATTTACAATTTCTAGCATTGCTTTTCCACTAGATATAAATGGTTCGGTGCAAATTACTGCAGCTGGAACATTGAGTTTTTCAAATGCGACGGCGTCGTACACACTGCACGAAGAACAGGAACCTCAGTCACCATTAGAAGTTATGATTACATCACACTCTTCTGCCATTTCTTCTACTAAATTATCAGGGCAAGGCCTGGAAGCATTTCCTTTATTTCTTTTAATAATTGATCCGAATTCGAAATGGTCTGAGAGTACTTCAGAAATTGATGCTAGCAATTCTTCAGAATTTTCTTTCCCATTAGCTAAAAGACCCAAATTTTTACCTTTTAAGTTTGAAGGTCGTTTTGCAAGGAATCCAGCTTCAGAAATTGGTTTTACAGTGGGATTCAATACTTTAATTTTGGTAGTCATTAAATGCTCCTAATTGATTAGTATTTCTTTAGTCACTGATTGTGAGCTTGACCCGCCACCCCAAAGCGGAATAAGTTGCGCGAACCCACCAGCTTCTCCACCCGCTGGGACAATAGTAATTCCCTCGGGTGACCTAGTTACGGATTTAGGTGATTCTGGGTCCGGTATATAATCCCTCATGGCGTAAGCTTTGTTCCATTCTATATCATTTTGTTTGATTGTTGAATCATAAAAGCATTGCTGCAATTTAGTTTTAGACCAATTGGATTTTGTAATATGACCCATATGTTGACCTGGGAGGATTACTATGATTTCTTCCTGACCACTACCAGAAGTAAACATTGCATCTTTAAAAGATTGGACAATGCCTTGGGGAGAATTACTTTCGTGGTTTTGAATTTGAATCGGAGATAATCCAGCAAATAGAGTAACAGTGCTTTGAGATTTGTCGAATCCTCTTTCAACTTGCAAAGGATCCCAATTACTAATACTTTCCGATTCAGAGATACACCAAGTATATTTCCCCGCATGACCGAGTGTGGCTTTGTCTAGAATTCCGGGTACGGCGCCTGTAGCATTAATTATAATAAGACGGATTGCTCTACCTATTGTAGCGTTTGCCCTATGACCAGGTCCGAATAACCCGAAACCAGAATTGATTTTCAATTTACTAGAAATCGGACCATTTACCAATATAAGAGGTGCAGCACCCATCGTACTTGCTGTGATTCCATGTAGATTGAATTTTGGTTCACACATCGCTTCACACGCGGCGATAATTACAGGGAAATATTCGGGTAAACATCCAGCCATTACAGAATTTATGGCAGCTTTTTCCACCGTAATAATTCTACCTCTAGTAGGTTCAGATCCAAGGATTTCAGATGCAGATCTTCCAGAGATATTAATAAAATTATCAACTAATTCTTGAGTGGGAGGTATAATTGGTAAACCATCAGTCCAACCACTATCTATGAAGTGATTTATCACATCGATATATTCATTAAATTCTAGTATTTCTGAAGGATTAGAAATTGGAGTGGTCAATATTTCCTCCGCAAATTTTTCGATTTCAAGTCATATTAGTATAAACAAAATTAACAAAATTTTGTTTATACCTAAACTTAGGTTAGCCACCTAATAATTGCTAGATGCCTTTCTGGGCCTTTATCGATCATTTCTAAGCCATTCCCAGTATCGACCATTAACTTTTTTATAGCTTTTTGTAGGTTTTTTTCTTGGGGAGTTCCTTTAGAAACAAAAATCCTTGGAGCAATTTTTTCTACCGCAACTTCTATGTTATCGTAACCTCTTTTTCGTCTTTTGCCTTCAGCTGGTTGAATCATTTCAATGTCTGGGAAAATATTCTTTTCCCATAAAATATTCATAAGTTCCTTCAATGCAGGAACGGCTACTCTTTTTTCTTTGTATACAAATTCCCAAAATGGTGATAACCATGAAATTGGAGGAGCATCAAAAGCTAACAAAATTACTTCTCTATCAGCATGTAATGACAACTTGTCAATAAATTCCGAGATTTCAAATATGCCATAAACAACATGAGCACAAATAACAACTGTTGCGGTTTTTGCATTTGTATCTAACCACTCTGAATGAGTAGTCTGAATGTTTGTGATATCAAACTTTTCGGCAGTATTAGTTAATGTCTCTAACATTCCTTTGCTAGGGTCAATAATATTAACGTGTTTACTTTTTAGTGCTATAGGCAGTGCTAATCGGCCAGCACCGCCACCAACATCCAAGATTGTGTCATTTTCTTTAATGTAAGTTAGCAATGCATTAATTTCAGGATCCGAGGTTCTAGTTGGATCTTGAGTAAAGAAACCAGTTAATGGTTTCCAAAAATCCTTAGGCTCAGCAAATAATGAATTTTTCTGTGCTTTGATTGATTGTTCGTGATGTTGTTGGACAATTTTTTGCCATCGATTTATATGAATACCCACCTTATTTCACCTTTATACAGAAATTTTTGCGACATGATTGCGTCATGTGAGTTTACATTGTATCCTAATCCTCAATGCGAATAATAAGTGCCATAATATTTAATTCCCCTATACTTTGGGCTTCTGCGGGTTTGATTCTAGGATTAATCTTGGGAGTAACTGCTGAATCTTTAGGAATATTGACGTTAGGAATGGTTTTACATTTGATTTACATGTGGCGTAAAGGTGCACCTAGACAGGGTTTTGAGGGTTGGCTTTTTGCATCTGGTCCTGTTTTCCTTGCTTCCTGGATTGTTGGTTTTATGCTTAGGGGCATTTATATAGTCACATAGTGACGGTAGTTTTAGAGGAGTGAATTTTGAAAGCTTCACTATTTGTTACCTGCATTGTTGATCAATTTTATCCAAAAATTGGTGAATCCACATTTGGAATTTTGAATCGATTAGGTATTGAAGTTGACTTTCCTAAGGGTCAAGCATGCTGTGGTCAACCAATGTTTAATTCGGGTTATTGGAATGATTCAAAACCATTAGCCAAAAAATTTCTTCAAGATTTTAGTGATTCTGAATATATTGTTTTGCCTTCAGGCTCATGTGCCGCAATGGTTAGTAAATTTTATGCTGAAATCTTAAAAGATGAAGATGCGGCTTTAAGAGAATGGGAGCAAATTTCGCCAAGAATTTTTGAATTGAGTGATTTTATTTTTAACGTGTTGAAAATTGATGATTTGAATCAATTTGTTACTCCTAATTCTCCTTCAGGTGTTTTGAAAATCGCATATCATCAGGCTTGTCATGCGTTGCGTGAATTGAATATTTTAAATCAGCCTCTTACTTTGTTGGGGTCTCTATCAAACGTTGAATTGGTTAATTTTGATCAAGAAGATGTTTGTTGCGGATTTGGTGGGACATTCTCAGTAAAATTTCCTGAGATTTCTGGTGCAATGTTGAGTGATAAGATTCATGCGTTGCGAAATTCAAAAGCGGAGATCCTGACTTCGGTAGATTCTAGTTGTTTGATGCATATACGCGGAGGGATTGAGAAAGCAGGAGATAAGATAAAAGTAATGCATTTTGCGGAAATTTTGCACGATAGGTTAGGCTGAAATAAATCTACAAATGAGTTGTACGTAGTTGGAGATTCGATGAAACCAGTAACAGAAAAATTTCGAGATATTGCATTAGATACTTTGAATGATTCCAAAATACAGGCTAATTTGAATGCTTTGTATGAAGGATTTCATTCTAGAAGAATAGCAGCTGGTTCTGCTACTCATAATTGGGAAGATTTAAGAGAACACGGAAGATCTATTCGAGAACATACTGTTGAGAATCTTGATTTTTATATTGAGATTTTGGAACAAGCAGTAGTTGCTAATGGTGGAAATTTTTATTTGGCTAGTGATGCTGACGAGGCTGCAAATTATGTGGTGGAGTTGGCGAAATCTAAGAATGTAAAGACTGTTATAAAAAGTAAAAGTATGCTGTCGGAAGAGATGTCTTTGAATTCCAAATTGGAGCAAAATAATGTTGAGCCTATTGAGACTGATTTGGGTGAATATATTATTCAACTTGCAGATGAAACTCCATTTCATATAATTGCACCGGCGATGCATAAGGATCGGAGTGATGTGGCTGATTTGTTTTCTGAGAAATTGGGGGCTGCTAAGTCATCTGATGTAAATGAATTGGCTGGAGTCGCGAGATCCCAATTGAGGGAAAAATTTTTTCAAGCTGATATGGGTGTTACTGGGGCGAATTTTGTAGTTGCGGAAACTGGTACTGTAGCGTTGGTAAGCAATGAAGGCAATGGCAGGATGTGTACTTCGATGCCTAAAATTCATGTCGCTGTAACTGGTATGGAGAAGATTGTTCCTACAATGAATGAATTAAGTACATTGTTGAGGTTGCTAATACGTTCTGCGACTGGTCAATGGATTTCAAGTTACGTAACTACAATTAATGGACCAAGAAGCTCATATGATGAAGATGGTCCGGAGGAATTCCATTTAGTATTAGTTGATAATGGACGCTCAAAATTATTGTCAGATCCAGAGTTACGAGAAGCTTTACTATGTGTTAGATGCGGAGCATGTATGAATGCTTGTCCTGTATACAGAAAAGTGGGAGGACACTCATACGGATGGGTATATCCAGGACCAATTGGAGCAATTGTGTCCCCAGTTTTGACAGATTTAAAGCAAGCTAAGGATTTGCCTTTTGCATCTAGTTTATGCGGTGCTTGCCATGAGGCTTGTCCAGTAAAAATTAATATTCCCAGGATGTTATTACATTTAAGAAGAAAACTTTCTGAAGGTGATAATGATTTGGATACTCAAAGTTCTTCGGTTTTCGAAAGAGGATTTATGAAAGGATTTTCAAAGATTGCAGGCAATCCATTGTTGATGGGATTTTCCGTGAAATTTTTGAGGGTTATATTGTTGCCTTTTTCAAAGAATGGAAGATTGAAAAAACTTCCGGGCTATTTATCAGGCTGGACAGAATATAGGACTTTTCCCATTCCTGCAAAAGTTAGTTTCCGAAGACTTTGGAAATTAAAAAATAGATAGGGATAATTATGGATCAAAAATTAAAGACGAAATTTTTAGATAGAGTAAAAAATGCCCTTGGACGTGTCTCAGATTCAGATTTTGATGTAAAAAAAGAACAGTTTTTTACTAATCCGGAACCTGGATATCGTGATGCAATGACTGATTCTATTGAAAATGCTGTGAACTTGATAAATGAATTTGAAGGAAATGCTCAAAATCAAGGGTGGAATACTTATAAAGTTTCAGATGTGAGTCGAGCCAGGGAAGTTTTAAATAATATATTGAACCAAATTGAGTGTAAATCAATAGTTTGTACAAATGAACAAGCAGTTAATTTAATGCAATTGGATGGTCTTTTGTCTGGCAGAGGAATAGATATTTGTAAGATGAAAAGCGACGACCAAATTAATTTAGACCCAAATGAAAAAGAACAATATTTTCGTTCGGTGGCAAAAATTGCAGATGTTGGAATCACTGGATGTGATTTTGCTGTGGCTGAAACTGGAACAGTTGTAGTAATTCCAAAAACAGGGGTTAGTAGGTTAGTATCCCTGGCTCCTCCTGTCCATGTCGCCATTGTTTTCCTAGGTCAAGTAGTAAGATCTTTGGATGAACTTTTTGCAATTCGAAGATATCAAATAGTCTCTGGTTCAAAAAATGGATATATGAATTTAATTTCCGGTCCGAGTAGATCTGGAGATATTGAGAATATCATGATTCAGGGAGTTCACGGTCCTGGAGATGTTCATTTGATTCTTGTTGAGCAGGGATTGCCAACTGAATAAGGTTTCAGAATGAATTTGTTTACAAATTTGAAACACCTATTTTACATTTGATTAACATTTTCTCTTGTAGATTCTGGCAGAATAGTCTGAACAATACCTGACTAAGTGATTAGTCTAATATATGGAGGGAAAAATGGAAGGAAAAATTGCCTGGATGCTGACTGCGTCAGCTTTAGTTTTTTTTATGACCCCTGGTCTAGCCTTTTTTTATGGCGGATTAGTAAGGGCAAAGAATTTAGTTAACACAATAATGTACTGTTTTGTTTCTATTGCAGTTGTAAGTATTGTGTGGGTTTTGTGGGGATTTAGTATTGCGTTTGATGATGGTGGAAGTGCAAATGACTTTATTGGTGGATTTTCAATGGTTGGTCTCCAAAACGTGCCATTTGATGGTTCTGGAGATTGGACATTGTTGGATGTGACCTTTCAAATGATGTTTGCAATTATTACACCTGCTCTAATTACAGGCGCATTCGTAGAAAGATTTAAGTTTTCAACATATCTTATATTCTTAGTAATTTGGAGTACAGTAGTGTATTCACCAGTTACTCATTGGGTTTGGGGTGGTGGTTGGATTAGCCAACTAGGTGATGGCCGTGGGGCATTAGATTTTGCTGGAGGAACTGTAATCCATATTAATGCAGGTATAGCTGCATTAGCAGCAGCGTGGTTATTAGGTAAGAGAAGGAATCCTGGCTTGCAATCCAACAATGTACCATATGTGGTTCTAGGTGCTGCAATATTGTGGTTTGGATGGTTTGGATTTAATGCTGGGTCTGCTGGAACAGCTGATAATAGTGCAGTAAATGCGTTTTTAGTTACTAATGTTGCCGCCGCCGCCGCTGCCCTCACATGGGGCCTGATTTCAATGATTAGGACTGGGAAAATGGGAGCAGTAGGGGTAGCGACTGGAGCAGTTGCAGGTTTGGTTGCTATAACACCAGCAGCTGGTGCTGTAGGCGTTATGGGTTCATTAGCCATTGGCTTTGGTGCAGGAGTATTATGTTTTATCGCTGTAGAATTGATTCATCGAACTGGCTTAGATGATGCTCTAGATGTGTTTGCAGTTCATGGTATTGGTGGAATATGGGGAGCTTTGGCTGCTGGAATTTTCACTGTAACTGCTATTGCTGGTGATGATTATCTAGGTCTGGTCGAACATGGTGATCTTGAGCAACTTGGAATTCAGGCTGTAAGCGTATTAGGTACTTTGGTTTACTCCGCTGTTGCCACAATAATAATTTTGTATATTCTTGATAAGATTCCTGGCTTGGGATTGAGAGTTTCTGAGGCTGAAGAAGATATGGGATTGGACTTGGCGTCTCATGGAGAGCAGGCATCAGTTGGTGATGGAGCCGATTAGGATTTTATACAATCAACTTAATGGAGAGGTGAAGAAATGCTTAAAATAGAGGCAATATTCAGACCGGAAAGAGTTAGTGCTGTCACAAACGCTCTGTTAGATGTGGGTGTGACTGGATTTAATTATCAAAATGTTACCGGTCAAGGACAGCAAAAAGGGGTTGAGGTAATAGTTGGAAGAGGTGGTCAAGCAACTACTCGTTCTACTGTGGCTAAAACTTTGTTGGTGACAGTAGTATCGGACGACAAAAAAGATGCTGTTATTGATGCAATAGTTTCTGCAACACAGACTGGAGAAATTGGAGACGGGAAGATTTTTGTGAGTTCTGTATCAGATACCATTCGTGTCAGAACTGGGGAGTCCGGAGAAGCGGCTCTGTAAAAAATTAGCCTTCTTTATTAAACAGAGTTGGTGCATGCGCCAACTCTGTTTTTATTCTGTAAAAATTTGTTTTCCTAATTTTAATGTTCTAATGATTTCCTCACTAATTGATGAGATTAAATCAGATGCATTTTCAGTTGCTTCATTTAAAGTCATTGGAGCATTAATTATAGAAAATGAGGCATTAATACCATGATTGTGAACTTCTTTAAAACCTTCGTTTAGCGATCCTGAGATGGAAATTACAGGAATATCAAATTTTTTAGCTCGATTGGCAATACCGATAGGGGCTTTATTGAAAATTGTAGATTGATCTGTTGCTCCTTCACCAGTAATTACCAAATCAGCATCCTTTAGTTGGTCATCTAAATTAATGAAATCAAGCACTATGTCTACTCCAGGAAGCAATTTTCCATTTAGGAACCCTACAAATCCACCCCCCAATCCGCCTGCAGCTCCAGATCCTGGTATTGAGTTAATGTCAATTCCTAGATCGCGACGTATGATTTTTGCATAATGAAAAAGAGCTTTATCAAGTTGTTTTACCATTTCAGGAGTGGATCCTTTTTGTGGTCCGTAAATTGCTGAAGCGCCCTCTGGCCCGCACAGAGGATTGTTCACATCACATGCAATTAGAAAATCAGAATCTTTTGCTCTTGAATCGAGGGTGGAAATATCTATATGATCAAGATGTATTAAAGATGCTCCACCGTGAGTTAATTCTTGATCATTTGAATCGAGTAATTTCCCTCCCAGTGCTTGGATCATTCCTGCACCGCCATCATTGGTGGCACTACCTCCTATCCCAATGATGAATTTTCTGAAATTATTTTCGAGAGCATCAGAAATAATTTCACCTAACCCAAAAGTTGTTGCATTAAGAGGATCTAATTGGTTTTCAGGGACGAGAGCCAGGCCTGAAGTAAGAGCCATTTCAATTACTGCGGTTTTGCCATCACCCAGAGCTCCCCAGTTCGCATTTCGTTTTTCTCCTAATGGACCTGTAACTTCTGATGAACGAATTTTACCATTAGATCCTTCTACTAAAGTTTCGAGGGTTCCATCTCCTCCATCAGCAGCTGGTACAATTGAACATTCCGCATTAGGTAGAACTTTTTTGATTCCACTTTCTACAGATCGAGCAACATTAAGCGCGGAAATACTGCCTTTATATGAATCTGGAGCTATGACTATTTTCATAATGTGAATATAATAGCAGATAGAGTAAACTGATGACATTAGAAGTTTTTGGTGATGATATGGCTAAAAGAAAAGTGGAATATGAAACTAGGCAAGTTTATGCATCTATACGAGAGGAATTGTATATAGCTGCAAAATCTAGGGCTTTGGAACTTCGAATGCCAATGCGTGAATTTATTGAACATGCTCTTGAGAAAACACTAAACTTGGAAGTTGATGCTACTTTAGATTCTACTCTGGTAGAGGAAGAAGAGAGTAATAGAAAGAGATCTCTTTGGGATGATCCATATTTAAAAATGCAATCTTCTCAACCAATTGGTGCCCCTGTTGAGTTGACTCCAGAAGAATCAACAAGAATATTGAAGCAATCTTTTGGAAAGAGAGACAATGATTGGTTGGGTGCAGGAGAATAATTATGCTCCTTGATAAAACATTGTTTGAAGATTTTGGTCAAGGAGATAGTGGTGCATTGTCAATTGTTGATCGTTTATTATCTGATGAAATTTCAGCGTATGTTTCTACTCATACAATTTTTGATCTTTGGAATAAAGAAACAATCACTAGACGTACAGAAATTGTATATCAAAGCATCATAAATTTGACTGAATTAGTAATGCTTTCTGCAGCCGCAGCTAAAAATGCTGCAATTCAATTAAATCTACATACTGATTTAGATCATGACATTTTGTTGTTAGGATCTATAGCTAAAGAGATGGGTGTTCCTATTTGTACTAGGCGAGTTGAGGAATTCCAATTAATTGTAGATGATATAGTGAATTATTAGGAGTTGTCATGGGAAATTTTATAAATGTAGTTTCACAATATGAACGTATGGCGGTTTTCACATTAGGAAAATTTTCTGGAATGAGAAAACCTGGATTTCACTTATTATTTTGGCCTATTCAAAGACAGGAAAGAGTTGATTTAAGGGAAGAGGTTTTAGACATTCCTCGTCAGACAAATATTACTTTAGATAATGCTCCAATTGATATAGATTTCTTGGTATACATGAGAGTCACTGAAGATAGTGCTTCATCCGCTGTACTTGAAGTTGTGGATTATCACAGTGCTGTGATTGGTATTGCGACAACTACTCTTAGGGCAGTGATAGGAGAGATTCCTCTTGATGATGTTTTGTCTCAAAGAGATAGAATTAATGAAGAGCTTCGGCAAAAGTTGGATGATGTTACTACCCGTTGGGGGATTAAGGTTACTCAAGTAGAAATTAGAGAAGTGGAGCCTGCTGCGGATATTCAAGAAGCAATGAATAGGCAGATGTCTGCAGAGCGCTTTAGGAGAGCGGCAGTTACGGAAGCTGAAGGGACTAGACAGGCTGCCATTACGGTTGCAGAGGGAGAAAAGCAATCTGCAGTTCTAAGAGCAGAAGGTGAGAAGCAGGCTGATATTCTTACTGCCGAAGGTCAAAAGCAGGCTGAGGTTTTAAGGGCTGAGGGTCACAGTTCTGCGTTAGATAAAATTTCTCAGGTAGCAAAAAATCTTGAGTCTAACACTATGAGTTTGCAGTATTTTGAAACACTTAGAGAAATAGGAGCAGGTGAGTCAACAAAATATGTACTCCCGTTGGAATTAACCAATTTACTTAAACCTTTTACTAATAAAATTCAGGACAATTTACAAAAGTAAGTTTAAGTTGAATTACTTACAAAAATTCCAGTAGAGTCTTCGCCAAACTTTTATTTATTCCGGGTAAGGATGAGATTTCTTCAATTGATGATTTCTGTATGTTTTTCATGCTACCAAAATGATTGATCAATAGTTTTCTTTTCTTGGGCCCGATTCCTGGAACATCGTCAATTTTTGATTTTAGACTTTTTTGAGATCTAAGTTGTCGATGGAACGTAATTGCAAAACGGTGAGCTTCATCTCGTAATCTTTGCAAAAGGAAAAGACCTTGGGAATCCCTTGGTAAGATAATTGGTTCAGGAGATTCAGGCACAAAAAGTTCTTCATTTTCTTTTGCTAAACTTGTTATTGATAGTTCGTTTAGACCAGAATGTAGTAATACTTCTAGCGCAGATGTTAGATGACCTTTGCCTCCGTCAATTACTATTAAGTCAGGCATGGTTTTCCAGTTTTGATCTGAGCTAATGTTGTCAGATGTAGATTCATTTAGCCTTTTAAATCTTCTTTCAAGCATCTCTTGCATCATTGAG
>Ga0310344_10000870_pt1 | contig 23588 bp, 21 predicted proteins | sample HC15DNA20200_MG_FD_203801 | JGI IMG/M metagenome (GOLD analysis project Ga0310344, IMG submission 203801) | Marine microbial communities from station ALOHA, North Pacific Subtropical Gyre - HC15-DNA-20-200_MG | ecosystem: Environmental > Aquatic > Marine > Oceanic | place: Pacific Ocean: North...
TTACGACTCCATCTCTGTCCAAAGACGCGGCCCACAGTCTCATCTGATCAGGAAGGGCCCTACTGGCCTCAATCAGGTGCATACTACCATCGGAACCCATTACTCCGCATGCGACAGGGTGTCTACGTAGAGTTGGGTCGCGGTGAGCATCCATGCAATGCAAGCACGCACAGCCTGCGTGCGGGATGCCGCCGTCTTGGGCTATTCCCAGTACGGTGAGAGTGACGGCCATGCTTCTCGGTAGAGGGCATAGCGGATGAATCACACGCAACAGAAGAGGGCCGATCTCCGATGGAGCAATGAACCTGAACTAACTCTGCGTGGCATGGCAGCCGACCTATCGTGGATGCGCGAGCGCTACGAGGAGTTACGCTCACAAGGTCTCGACTGGGATCCTCCTGCCTTGCAGTCGGCGAGCGAGCCGCGTTGCATCATAGACGGCCAAGAGATGATTATGCTCTCTGCCAATAATTACCTCAATCTGGCAACACACCCCAAAGTCGTCGAAGCCTCGATTGAAGCCACTCGCAAGTACGGAGCCGGCTCAGGCTCAGTCAGGGCGATTGCTGGCACTTTGGATTTGCACCTCGAAGCCGAACGCCTCTGCGCCCAGTTCAAGGAAGTTGAGGCCACACTAATCTATTCGGCAGGATACACAGCTAACGTCGGTCTGATCCCAACGCTTGTGCGCGGCCCTGAGGATGTAATCATCTCCGACGAGCTGAACCATGGCTCCATAATCGATGGAGTCAGGTTGACCAAGGCATCTAGGGCTGTCTACGAGCACAATGACATGGACGCGCTAGAGAGCACACTCAAGCAACATAAGGGCAGCGAGAGGAAACTAATCATTACTGACGGAGTGTTCAGTATGGATGGCGACATAGCACCTCTCGATAGAATCACAGAACTCGCCGAGGAGCACGATGCTATGGTGTTCGTTGATGACTGCCATGGCGAAGGAGTCCTAGGGGATGGCCGTGGAATTGTCGCTCACTTCGGCCTACAAGGAAGAGTCACCTTTGAAATCGGATCTTACTCTAAGGCACTGGGAGTTCAGGGAGGAATTGTGGCCGGTTCAGAGGATGTACGCACGCATGCGCTCAATCACAGCCGTTCTTGGCTGCTCTCAGGAAGCCAACCCCCAGGGGTAGCAGCAGCGCAGAAAGCCGCAGTCGAGGTTTTGATGACTGAACCTCAACATGTCAGAAGGCTGTGGGAGAACACCGAATACTTCCGCGGTGAACTAGAATCACTCGGCTTTGATACCGGAATGAGCGAGACTCCAATCATCCCTGTGATGTGCGGCGAAAGCTCACTAGCCCAAGACCTATCTTCTGCACTGAGAGAAGAGGGCGTGATGGCGGGCGCAATTGTATTCCCGATGGTATCGCGCGACAAAGCGAGAGTGAGGACTCAGATGTCTGCTGGCTTGTCCCGAGAAGATATCGATGAGGTACTGGGCAAGTTCGATTCGTGTGGCCGAGAATTGGGGCTGATTTGAGGGATAGATTTGCAACAAGAGAGACGTGAGAGGCTACTGGTCTTCTGGCTACTTGCTTCCGCCTTTGGGATAATGTTTGCAGTTCTATCTTGGGTCCAAGAGGCAGACCTGTTGCCGCCAGCGGATGAACTCGGCCCATGGAAGGGAGCAATGGCATTAGTAACAGGACTGATTCTATATTGGCTGGTGGCCAAGGATATTCCCGGAGGTCCGGGCGATGTCTGAGTTGGGGCGCTGGCCAATCAAGTGCGAGATTCCTGTGCAGTGGGGGGATCTAGACGCCCTGAACCATGTCAACCATACCAAGTTCCTGACATGGATGGAGACAGCACGAATGCACTACTTCATCGCCTGCGGATTCAACGATTTGCATGAATCCGAACGAATCGGGCCGATTTTAGCCGGCCTGCAGGCGGATTACCTGTCGCCAGTGGGATTCCCAGATACGGTAACTGTGCAAACGACGGTTACACGCATAGGAAACTCCTCCTTTGAGATGGGGTACCGCATCACTAGCGAGGCCAAAGGTGGGGAATTGGTCGCATCCGGGACGGTATCGGGTGTGGTATTCGATTACGGAGCAGGCAAGAGCACAGCAATGCCAGACTCACTGAGGCAGAAAATCTACGAACTTGAAGCATCAGTCTGATTGACTCTCGTCGACCACTTCTTCCAACTCATCATCTTCTGTAACTACGGCTTCTTCAGGGTCAGGACTGTCGATCGTCCTGATCATTCCTTCAAACGGTTGTAGGCCGCGATCCAATCTGTCGATAATCCTCCATCTTGGAGCATAGGATAGGTGGATGTATAGTGGGCCAGGCAGAACGAAGCACACCCAACCTGCGAAAAGAGCGTAATCTGAGATATCATCCATCATTGAAACTGAAATGATTGCAAGCCCAATGAATGGGAAGGGGAAGAGGAATCTTCTGCGGTTCTCCAGTCGAATTGGTGGACGCTTTGAGATTGATGTAATGATTGATGACGAACCACCTAGGAAAGAACACAACGTGATTAACATCAGCGTCTGAATGCCCCAATCTCTAAGTGAATTCATCATTGGAACATTTTCAACACTGCCGAAGTAGGCGTATGGCAATAGCAGAGTTAAGCATACTAGGAATCCATAGAATGAGCCGATGAAAACTGGGTGCGAGACATAGAGAGGGTAGCGAAGAAACAGTTGGCTGAGACTTCCGCCCTCTAGCATATAACGATGCTCCGAATCCAACTCGTCCAACCTATCTCGCCAATCGGTCACGAGCACTACTGCAAACACTCATGTTTTCACCATTCCGGGAGGAATTTAGCCCAATTTACTACAATCGCACCTAGTTATCCGACTCATAATTCACAAATCTGCTGTCCGAAGAGTTAACATTGACCACTCTCTAGGTCTAATGCTAGGCGATTACATGGGTGACGATGACTCTCTATTCACCATCACTGAGTCCCATCTAGACTCCGGTCTACGAGGGATACCTGTGGGTACGTGCAGAACCTCTTTCGTCGATCCAATCGAAGGAGTGCATTATGTCGGTTACCCTGTCGGGGACCTGGCCAATCTGGAAGAAGAGGATGTCATCTATCTGCTGATGAACAAGAGGCTACCGACCGAAGAAGAGTCAGCGGCATTTCGAGCAGAGCTCACCCACCGTGCGGAGGAAATGCCAACCGGAGCACTCAGGGTGCTTGAGTCTCTGACCCCGGGTAGCGGCCATCCGATGGACTGGCTCGCAATCGGTATCATGGCTCTAGGGGCGGCCGAGTCTACTGGAGATTCTAGGTCGGATTCGATGAATCTGATTGCCCGTATGCCGGAATTGATGGCTAGACTTTTCCTACTTAGAGGTGGCAAACCTGGAGACCTCAGGCCACGTAAGCCAGAATTGGGCCTAGTGGAGAACTTCGTCCACATGCTTGGTATCGAGGGCGAGGAAGCAGAGAGAATGGAACGCGTTCTGAGGTTCTTCTTTATCCTACATATGGATCATGGTGGGGGCAACCTCTCGACGTTCTCCGGCAAAGCGGTTGCTTCTGGTCGCGCTTCAATCTACGCATCGATTGCAAGCGCAATGAATGCCTTATCGGGGCCACTCCACGGGAGGGCCAATCAGGCGTGTCTAGAGTTTGTCCAGCGGATTGGAACATCAGACCCAACGGAGATTGAGGAATTCGTTCGCTCCGAGTTGGCTGCTAGAAGGCCAATCTACGGATTTGGTCACGGGGTCCTCCGGGCCGAAGATCCTCGGGCCCGTTTACTAATTGAACTCGGCTCAGAGATTTGTCCAGAGGATGAGAATTACAAGATAGTGACTGCCCTGAGGGAAATTGTTCCGCCAATTCTCAAGGAGATTCCCAAAATCAGCAACCCCTACCCGAATGTGGATATTGCAAGTGGAAGTCTACTACATTCAGTAGGATTCCGTAAGCCTGACTATTACACCACATTCTTTGGCTGGGCCCGAGTCGCTGGCATCTGCGCTCAAATTCTTGATGAAAGGAGCGCTAGAGATGGCAGAGGTACTCCGATTTACAGGCCTAAGTACATACCAATGGAGCAGCCACATCAGCGCCTAGAATAATCAACCAGTACCATAGGTTCGACCAGCTCCCCTATGCCCTATGATTCTGGAAACCTCCCAAGGCATGCTTGATTCAGTTGATTCCAACATCAGGGTGTCAACATCCCTTTCCCAGAGCCACTTCTTACTCCAGTTCTCTAGGAAAACCCTCTTCTCTGAATTCGACAACTCTGACCAGGGCACGACTTCTCGCTGCAACTCGGCAATCACTGAGGCGTGATGTTCAGTTGCTGCAGAATCCAACTTATTCTGTTGCTCTAGGTTAAGTGGCTGTGTAGCAGGCCTCAGCCATCTGGCTTCACCGGTAGGCAAAGTCGTAACATCGGGCGATAATTCATCCGAAATTGCAGTCAGTCCGGCATCCATAAGGGCGCGTTCTACACGAAGCTTGGCTGGCCAGACGTAAACGGGAAAACCTCTCCTTTTCCTAGTCAGATTCGTCAAATGCCTTCCTTGAAGTCCTACAGTTGTGCCGATAGTCAAATGCCGTCTTGCCCCATCGAGATAGTGAAGCGCTGCGGGAAGCATCGGAGCCCCGACATTTCTCTGCAATCTCATCAGCCTAGGCAAAGACAGAGCAATGAAGTAAGGGGTAGCGAATATACGTTTGACGAAACTAGTTCCCCACGGCCTAAGATAAGGTACCAACCTAGCGAATCGCAACTTGCTACCTGCCCTCTCAGCCGCCTTGAGCAATCTAGGTTCAAACGAGTAGATTACCGTGCTTGAATCGCCTATGCCTAGGGGCTCCAGCGCTTCGTCGACCAACTCAATCATCTTACGCATGTGTTCGGTTCTTGCCTGCCTTGACATCACCCAACCAGTCTTACCACTACTTGGATGAGGAGTCTTGAGTTCGATGCATGCGAACCTACTGCCTTCCAACCAAGGATTGGTGAAATCAGGCTCAGCTAGAATCTGATCGAAGGTGCAGACATGATTAGGCATCGATAATGCGTCCTCACATTCAGGAAACCTACCGTCTGCAGTCCGTGTATCGTGGTATATCACTAATTCACCGTCCGCAGAAAGTCTGAGATCCAATTCGACTCCGTCTGAAACTTGCATACCGTGCACCAGAGCAGCGAGCGAATTCTCGGGCGGCTGCTGCCATGCCATGGCACCACGAGACGTATCAAGTCCAAGAATGCACGGACGAGTTAGTTTACGACCGCCCCAATGCTCAAACCCTTGGTCACTCACCGCACCGTAGGTATAACCATGTCAGAGACAGTAGAATTGGACCGCGCATCAGATCCGCAAGCAGTCAAAGGGTATGCATTCTATGATTGGGGAAAATCGGCATTTGAGACCAGTGTGACCGTAGCAATACTGCCGGCATGGTATGCATATCTGTTCCTTGAGGCTAACGGGCTGAATGTCACTCTGTTTTCGATCGATATTACTGGTGATGCCCTGTGGTCCTATGCAGTCGCCGCAGCCGCATTGGTGGTGGCAGTCCTTTCTCCTGCCTTTGGAGTAGTCGCAGACAAGCGTCCAATCAAGATGTGGTGGCTCCGGACTTTGACATATATTGGCGCGGGTGCTACCTTCCTGCTTGGATTTGATTTCCTTCTCGGAGGGTCGGAATGGGTCTGGCTGATGGTCTTCTTCATTCTAGCCAACATAGGTCTGAACGGTGCCGGCGTTTTCTACAACGCACTCCTGCCTCACATGGGTACCGATGACGAGATGGACGACATCTCGAACCGAGCTTTCGCATACGGTTACATTGGCGGCGGAATTCTCCTACTGGTGCATTTCATTCTCGTACTCGGAGTAGGAGGGGACTTCGTCATCAGAATGTGTCTGGCGTCTGCAGGTGTCTGGTGGTACGGTTTCGCACTTCTGACATTCAAGTACGTCCCTGAGCCGCCGATTGAAGGAGAAGAGGAATTCATAGACTTGAAATCGGCTTACAAGCAGGTTATTCAGACTCTAAAGGAGGTCAGCAGATTCCGAACTCTGTTCATCTACATGCTAGCCTACTTCTTCTTCATTGATGGAATCAACAGTGTCACCGCGCTGGGCGGAGTCTTCGGCGCTACCGTACTCGGAATCAGTACCACCGAGCTAATGATTACCATCCTGGCAATCCAGTTCGTCGCATGGCCAAGCGCGCTTTACTTCACCAAACTGTCCGCCAAGTGGGGAACTAAGGAGGCGTTGTCGTTTTCGTTGGTAGGATGGGTGATTCTATGTTTCGCCGCCCTTGCCTTCGCACCCCTCGCCTTGGACTCTCACGAGCAGTACGATGTGCTTGTTGAATGGGACTACAATGACGACGGCTCCCCCGACTCGGATAATTGGGACGGCGACTGGTTCAGCAATGATGAGGAGATTGCAGCAGGTACCGATCCTCTGGATTATACTGACAACCCCTCCGACTTACCTCAGACTTGGCTCCAAGATCGGCTGAGTTCAAGCGGCTCGTATGTGGTCTATGTCAATTGGAACGCCCATGAAATCGCTCAGAAGGCCGATTTCTCAGATTCAGAGTTCAATGAACAGGAATGGGCAACCACCTTCTCCTCGGTTCTACCTGTCGAGATCGATAACAGGAGCGATTTGTATGGATGGACTTGGGGCGAGACTGAAGATGCACCTAATTACATCCACGGAGTAAGTGCAGAACAGGTGCAAGCACTACTTGATTCGATGGCAGACTCAAGATACAGCGCCAGCGTTGCCGGTGGCCCATTGGACTCTTCCACAGCCTTGGGAATCGATCATCCTACGAATTTGGGCGATGGTCCAATAGATGTGATTCCAGATACCGCTAGAAAGGTAATCTGGGGTCCACTCGGACTCTCTGTAGGACTCCAATTCCTTCTTCTAGGATGTGGAATGGGGACTCTTCTAGGTGGTTCTCAGGGGCTTGCTAGGAGTATGTTCGGACAGATGGTCCCAGAGACTCGCAGTGCGGAATTCTTCGGCTTCTTCGGCTTCTTTGGTAAGGTTGCAGCCCTCATTGGGCCTCTGATGTATGCTACTCTGACAGTGATGTACGACAGCAGGGTCGGAGTACTGAGTATCTCAATGCTCATTCTGATTGGCGCATACATGATGCGCATGGTCGACGTTGAAGATGGCAGACAAGCGGCTAGGGCAGAGGATGCAAGGAACCGAGGCATCAGCCTCGATTAGTTACTCTGTCGATTACTAGGGCGACCTCGATTAGCACCAATACTGGGCCACCTACTAGGAACAGTGAGAGTGGATCAGGAGGCGAGAGCAGAGCACCAAATGCAAGGGCTGCAAACCACAAAACCTCGCGATTTTGTGTAACGCTGACTCTCTCGATTACCTCATAGCGCAGCATAAGTAGAACTGCCAAAGGAACTTGGAACCCTACTACTGATGCGAAAAACAAGCCGACAACGAAACCAATCCAAGCCTGCAATTGCCAGGTAGATTCCAATCCAGAAGCAGCAGCATCCTGGGATAGATATTCGAGTAGCATAGGTATTAGAATCCTATCTGAGTAAGAAGCACCAGCTAATGCGAGTAAAGCCATGCCCAGTAGAACGAACAGAAGCCCTCCTACGCCACCACCGGTCGGAACGAACTTCCTCCTATATGCCTCAGACAAAATTTTGCGACCATTCCATCCAAAATCCATCATTAGGGTTAGAACAACACAAGCCAGTCCAATATTGGCAGCAATTCTCAGCCTGAGCAAAACGGCTTCCAACGGCTGGAGAATGATTATGTGAACTCCTTCTGGCAGGTATCCCTCGTTTTCGATCAACCACTCGATAATTTCTGTTGCAGCAGGATAGCCACCTACGAAGCCGACTAGGAAGACAGCACCTAGCACGTAGAGCCTCCTTCTCATGTACTCGATGAGTCCCCTCAGGGCTGCCCGAGGCAGGACATCCCCTGTTGCTTGGCCCATGCATCGTGTAGGCGTACTGTTCGTGAATACATCGCTGAGAAGACTTACTTCCGGACGATGATGGTGAGCAAATCACCATCCTTCAGCACGTGGTCCAGGCCCACGCGCTGCCAATCGAACTTGGCACTAGGGCCCTTTACTCTAGCATAACGGAACTTGCGCACGAAGTCACGATGCAACTTTGTGCACACATCCCGAACTGCCGAAGTATCTTTGACAATCAGAGGCTCAACCAAGTCCGCTTCTTGTCCCTGAGGCTTGAGAAAAATCGACATGAAGTGAAGGTGATCGAAGATGAAGTCCTTCATCGCATCGATACCTTCGCCGGTCTTGGCCGATACTTCAAGCACAGGCCAGCCCTCTGGAAGCATACCTCTGGCCCTTTTGATATCCTTTGGAGTGGCTAAATCTATCTTGTTCAGTACCACCACGGCGCGGCTGTAGACTCGACTACCAGCGAGCGTGTCTACTATGTGGTCGTCTGTGACATTGGTGCGCAAAGTCACAGTAGCAGAGACAATTCCGAAACTGCGCACAATTCCTTGAATCTCTTCCTCGGTAAGGTTGGTCTGCTCGACTGTCGAGCGCACAACGATACCTCCTCTCTTGGATCGGGTTATGAATACTTGAGGGGGTCGTTGATTGAGTCTCATCCCAGACTTCCAAAGCTCCCTGTCTAGGATGTCGAAGTGGGATTCTTGGAACGGGTCGACGACATATAGGACCATATCCGAACTACGAATGACGTTCAGAATTTCCCTACCTCTTCCTTTACCATCTGATGCACCCTTAATCAGACCCGGCAGATCGAGAATCTGGATTTTGGCACCACGGTGCTCCATCAGTCCGGGAATACAGGTCAGCGTCGTGAAGGCGAATTCTCCAATCTCTGAGTCAGCCCCTGTCAATTGAGAAATTAGGCTGGATTTACCAACACTAGGGAATCCGACTAGGGCAACCGATGCATCACCAGATTTCTTGACTTCAAAGCCCGGCCCACCTCCGCTGGATTTAGCGTGAGCCTGCGCCTTCTCCTTGCGAGCCTTGAGGGCAGCTATCTTGGCCTTCAGTTTGCCAACGTGGCCTTGTGTTGCCTTGTTGTACTTGGTCTTGCCAATCTCTTCCTCTAGAGATTGGATTTGTTCTTCAATCGTGGCCAAGACCCTCTCTCCTGCTATTCAGCAAATCCGACGCCCCGCCCCGGGTTATTGAATCCGGTGGCATCTCATCACTCGGCAAAGCCGAGCGAGGGTTCTTTGCATACCACCCGTTGGTTGACATGAGAGGAGCCGATGCCCAACATAATCTTACAACTGGTCGACAGAACGGCCCTTGGAAATCTCTATTCTATGCCACTTGGAAAGTTGCACGAGGGCATGAGTTCGCAGTCTCTGAGAGAACTCCGCCCCTCTGCCGACCCACGCTTCCATCGTCCGTTCGATGTAGACCTTGAGGGCGATATACTCGAGTGGTTCGACGCCAATGATATTATTGAACGCTCTGAAACGTTGGCTAATCAGAATCTGGATGATGATTCCACTAGTGAGTTGGCACTGAATCTGGCTCATTGGTGTTCTCTAGCAGAATGGAGTTGCCGCGACGTCAGAATATTTCTCTATGCCGAGCCGTTACTCGACCGTGACATTTCTACAGCCGATTTTCTAACTTACAATATGTGGTCGGAATTATCCAATTCTCTGGCCACCTCAGACAGGACGTCTTACTCCGAGTCTGTTGTCATGGATTGGATGAGTCGACGGCAGGAATTGGGAGAGACGATGGAACCTTCTGAGGACCCCTTGATTCTGCCAACAATGGAAGCCCACAGATCTTCAAGTGATTCTCTGTTTTCTCTTCTAGAGAGGCACAGAAAAGAGGGCCATTCGATGCTGATTGGAAGGGAATATCTCGAGCCTTTATCCTGGTCTTTAGATTCTGGTTCTTTGATGGAATTGATGGAGGTGGAGGCTTGAACGAGTTACCAATTACGCCCCTGCCCCCTGAGGCACCGCCTTCCCCAGGAGTCGTTGTACTCGGCCGCTTCCAGCCTTTTCACCGCGGCCACGAATCGCTACTCATCGCCGCGGACGAGTGGCGAAGGGCCAATGCACCAAATCTAACTCTCATCATTGCTATTGGCTCTTCCAACAAGGAGGAGTCACTACAGAACCCATGGACTGCAGACGAGAGATCTGCAATGGTTGAGGCTTGGCTATCTAAATCAGGAATTCAGGATGTGCAAATTGTCTCCATACCGGACATCGAAGATCCTCCGAACTGGGTTGCTCACGCTGAGATGTATCACGGCACGGCAGGAACTCTGTTTACCAGCGATACCCCTTCCGCAGAACTCTATGGCGCAGCTGGCTGGAAAGTTCTAACTATGCCACTACAGAATCGTGAAAGTTTCGAAGGATGGAGAGTGAGAGAGACTGCTAGAATGCTCTCCACTGTTGGTGATGAGGAAGCAGTTAGTGCAGTTTTGTCTCAGACGATTCCGTTAGTTGTAGTTGATTACCTAATCAGTAACGACGCTTTGCGACGCCTTGCCTTTTTGGGCGAGGGCGGCGAACCAGTTGGTTGATTACCAGCTACCCTCGAAGGTGCACGAGCCATCACAGGTATCGCTGATGAGCCCTGAATCAAGGTATCCAAAGGCCATATTGTAAGCCTCAGGCAGTCCGCCCAGAGCGCCGTGAGCCTGACTGTGGTATTCCAATGACCCAGCTAGATTTCCTCCTGGGACTGCAGGGAATCCTCCATCGAAGTAAACCACTCCCGAACCGCTGAATGGACCAGAGTCTAAATCCACTCCCCAAGGGTGCCATGCAGAAGCCTCCAAGTTGCTCAAACCGGCTGTCCTTGCGGCTCTATCGCAACTCAAAGTGGTCACCTGGAAATCATTCATCGAAGTGATGTATAGCATCTCAAATGGGTGAACCATACCCTCCAGCCCTTCGCTATGGAATGGCAGGAATGTTTCAGCATCTGTGGAGTCCCATAATGACTGCATTGCTGCAATCATCAGTCCTCTATCGTTCCTAGATGGGTAGGCGATAACCTCTGAGAACAGAACATCGAAGTTGGTGTAGTGAGTAGATCTCTCAATCTGGTGGGTGAAGGAAGAACCTCCTACCCATAGAACTCCGCGGTCAACCTCTGGCACCATTGCCATCAGCGCTGGTCCACGTAGACCTCCGAACGAAACTCCATAGTAGTCTATATCAGAAACATCGACGAGATTTACTCCTTCGTGTTGGAACTCTAGAATGTCGGAACAAACGCCAGAGAATGTCCTAATCATCGCTAGATTGTTGATGATTGATTGCATATGTCTCTCCTGCTGATGTTGGAAGTACTCGACATTGATTAGCGCATAAGTCAGGGCGTCGTAGTCATTGTCATGACTCCACCCCTTCCAGTCAGTACCAATCATAACTCTTCCAGTCATATTGGCTTGATTCGAAGAACCGGCCACCATGCCATCACCGCTCCCCATGAATCCATGCCCTAGGACAGTCAACAATCCAGATCTTCCTTCATCAGCAAGAATTTGAGGTATCAGAATTGTCGCAACGACCTCCCTAAAATCGATGAATTCAGGAGCCCCTGAGGAATCTCTTCGCATAGCCGAAGGAGGGAAGTCTGACTCCATGTATTGAGGAGTCGTCACTGTCGCCCTAATCAGCCTGTATGTGGTGTTATCTTCGCCGTAGTTGTCTATGACCTCAGTAATATTGCACCCAACTCCATCATCGCCCAAACGCTGCTCTGCATCGTCACGCATTGCAACCATGTCCTGTAGGATTGAGGTTGTGGAGGCAGTATGGAAGAACCAAGCTGCCTGCAAATTAGGCCTGTCCACGCCTGCTTCTCGAAGGGTTTCGAATAGAGACTCATACTGTCCCCTCTGGCCCTCGATCTGTTCGGAGTCAGTACTCAATCCGTCTCTAAGGGCCACAAAGGCTTGCGACCCCTCTATCGAGTTGCCATCGGCATCAACGAGGTTTCGATATGCAACACCGTATGAAGTGTCGTGGTTCAGGCCACCTAGAGTTCGGACATAAACGAAGGTATGCTCATCCTCCTGACTCCTTTGGTCAAGCTCAACCCAGTGAGGCAACTTCTCTCCAGTTTCCAGATTTATCAAGACAGTCTCGTGATTTTCACCCAGAGAATCTCCGATACTATTCTGTCCGGCCAGCCCTGATATGTCGGGAACGACATCAAAGGTAGTGAATATCTGTGTCGACGGACTGTACCCATCCAATCTGTTGAGCATATGGAACGCACCTGATTCAACTGATCCAGAATCCGGAATTGCTTCTCCAGAAATTTCTAGTCTGTAACCAGTGGATGTCGTTTCATCTTGCATGAGGAATGCAGGTGCTGGGAAGGGAAGCATGCAGTGGTGAGGGTTGACATCATCACAGAACTCAGATTTTGAGTCCAAATTGACATCAGGACCCTCGGGCTCTGGCTCGGCATAGACGCAGGATCTGTCTGATACTGTGGCATCAGGGTTGTAGTTCTCTGCAGTCTCGTCCATACAGCCGGAGATTTCTTCGGGTTCCTCCTCAACATCTCGTTCTCCAGTACAACCCGAAAGAAGCATGCATGTTACTAGCAGTATAGCGATTCTCGACTTCGCTCTCTCATTCATGCCCCGCCTCACGCTAGCATGGGTTATCAATATCCCTCAGGAAGTTAGAATTCTGTGGAAGTGGTGAACACCAGCTTCTCTAGTGGGGGAATAACGACCCCTGTCATAAGCGCCAGACCTCACTCCTCTTTGAGTGGCCTCGACAATGTCTTGATCCTCAGCCTCAACTTTGTCGAGGTCACCTCCTGCCCCCTCTCCTAGCTTTGAACGGTCCCATACGAAGCCGTGGTAGACTATTTTGGTTCGATTTACCGAAAGAGGTACAACAAGATTCACAGAGAGCCCCCAAGGGTAGAAGTTTAGCATCAAGCCCGGAAACAGCCAGTAGTAGTAGGCTGCAATCGACTCACCAAAATCTGGAGATGATTCGGGCAATTCAAAACAAGACTCGTTTCCTCGGGCGATGCCGATTTGGAGAACACCGCCTTCGAATAACTCGGTACTGTAAGAGTCGTAGTCTAGCTCCTGGTGCAGGTCTCCGTGCACGTAAGGAATGTGGAAGCCTTCGAGATAGTTGTCCACATATAGCGCCCAGTTGGCTTTGATTTCGTACGAGCGATGGCGTGACGGATCGTGCTCAAACTTCTCTATCGGCATCCAACCTATCCTTGCCTCTAGCTCCTCAAGGCACTTGGAGAATCGACTCGGGTTGTTCCCTGCGAATAGCAACCCTTTCCACCGTTTTAGGTCAAACGAGGGCAAATCATCTGACCGAGTTGGAAATGACTCCACTTCTTCAAACTCGGGCATATTTCGGAAGCTACCATCGAGCCCGAAAGTGCGTCCGTGATAGCCGCATCTCAGAGTTGAAGCACTGCAAGCCCCAGTTGCGACCAGCATCCCTCGATGCGTACAGACATTTGAGAGACATCTGATTGCATCATCTCTAGTCAGCAGCATGGACTCTCCGACGAGGGATTCCATATGCATTATTGGCAGAACGTTGTTTTCTGCCAGTTGACTCTCATGCGCGGCGAAGTGCCAGCACTCGCCGAAACCTGCCACGATTTGAGCGAATGAAGAATCATCTGTGTAAAATCGAGAAGGCAGAGTCTGGGCCTTACGAATATCCCGGTCAATCAAATCGTTAGACACTCACTCATCCTCTGCCACTATCACTCTAGCAGCACGCAGGATGCGGTCATGGTACATGTACCCGACTTCGACTATTTCGATTACTGAACCAGGCTTGCCACCATCTGATACTGGAACCGTGGCAATTGCCTCCATTGTTGTGGGGTCGAAGTCTGAACCGACCTCAATTTTGACCACTCCTTCTGATTCCATAGCAGCCCTAGCCCCCTCGAGAGTGAGTCTGACACCCTCGCCTAAAGATTCCAGTTCACTGCCTTCGACAGACTCCAGAGCCTTCTCTAGGCTATCGAGCAGAGGCAACATCCTCAGGGCGAGAGACATTCCTCCGTATCTAATTGCATCAGAGCGGTCACGGGCAGCTCGCTGCCTGACATTGACCATCTCAGCAGCAGAGTATTGCAACTCCTTCTCAAGCTCCTCTACTCTGGCCTCTAAGGCAGCCTTAGGGTCTACATCCTCATCTTCGGAAACCTCGGCCCCATGCTCTTCGCCTGACTCTTCGGCCATATCATCACGTCCCATTCAACATTCAATAATCCAATGGTCGAAGTTAGTCGGAGTAGAAGTATTCTCCAGTTGCCTTTTGCTCACGGTCCTTCCTGCTCAAAGGCTTGTTTATTCGTGGGCGATGAGATTCAACATCCCTACGGAAGGTGACATCTGCATCGGACAGGAATAGGTTCATCCCCTTTCGAAGTGAAAGAGGGCCAACAGCCTGCCCATTATTGCCACCCTCTCCTTGGAATACCAATATCGAGTCACTAACTATGTCTAGGAAGTATGTATCGTGATCGATGACCATGGCGGCCTTCTCATTACTTTCCATTGTTCTTCTGATTGCCTTTGCAGCCTCCATCCTAGCATTTGAATCCAGATGAGCACTAGGTTCGTCGAACAAATACAAGTCAGCCTCTTTCCCTAGGCAAATAGCAACGCTAACTGCTTGCAGTTCTCCTCCTGAAAGTTTAGTGGCACGCAAATCCAACATTTTGTCGACTTGCAGTGTCCGAATGACCTGAGTATGAAATTCACCACTTCTCCATTTGTTACCGAGCTCCGAATCAAGCCATTCTTGGACTGTTCCATCGAAGTTAGATCGAACATGCTGGGGCTTGTAGGACACTTTAGCATCCATCGTGCACCACCCCTCATCGGGTTCTATCTCGCCTGCAATAATCTTCACCAAAGTCGTCTTTCCAGTGGCATTCGGCCCCACTACTCCAACAACTTCAGCAGACTTTACTTCTCCCTCTCCTGTCTTCAGACTGAAATCTCCCAATGTTTTCTCGATATCTCCCCACTTAAGCATGGGCGTACCGAATTCTTCTCCACGGGTCCGCCCCCTTAGGAATTGTATCGGCTTGTTTCTAATTCTAACATTCTCCTCTGGTAGAAAACCATCTAGATATGCATTAATTGCAGTTCTAGTTGGTCTTGGCGGGGTGAAGATCCCGTAAGCCGACCTCTCTCCGTAGATTACGTGAACCAAATCACACAGGACATCTAGTATGGCCAAGTCGTGCTCAACTACGAGAACTCTCTTACCTCTGTCTACTAGACTCCTAACCACTCCCACCATCCTCATCCTTTCGTAGATATCCAAGTATGAAGACGGCTCATCAAAGAAGTAGACATCAGCCTCCTTGAGGAGTGTAGCGCAGATTGCTACTCTCTGCAACTCTCCTCCAGAGAGTTCACCCAACTTCCTCTGAAGTATGTGGGAAATCCCCATCACTTCGGAGAATACCTCAATCTCTTTACGATCGTCTACCCGTTCTAGTAATTCGCTCACTTTTCCGTCAAATATACTGGGCAGTTTGTCGATATATTGGGGCTTCACTGCAATACTTACTTCTCCAGTAGATACAAGCCCGAGATAGTCTCTCAACTCGCCTCTAGGGAATGTGGAGATGACTTCGTCCCAATCAGGTGACTCATTGGACCAATCGCCTAAATTTGGCGTAAATGTCCCGGATAGGAGATTTATTGCCGTTGACTTTCCTATTCCGTTTGGACCAAGGATTCCGACTATCTGCTCTTGGCGAGGCGATGGGAGTCTGAATAGTCTGAACGAGTTTTCCCCATAGGAATGAGTCAAATCCGTATCCAACTCCTCTGGAAGATTGATTATCTTCACTGCCTCATCTGGGCAGTGTTTTGCCCGTGTGAAGCAAACCGGACAGGCAGTCTCAAGAATCTTGCATTTTGAACCCTCGACTTGTATACATTCTCTATCACACATCGCTGCATACTTTTTCAGGTAAGCGAAGGCGTTGCTATTGGGCTTGCATCGCTCCTCAAGTAGAACTGCAACCCTCATGCCCTTTACCCCGCGATGAATCACTCAATACTTCTTCCATTGGCTAGCCGTCAGCAGCCGCTTCTGCTCAGACTGCAAGGAAGCGGTAGCGGACGTATACGTACGCTGCGAAGACCATCTTCTCGGTCTTCGACAGTTGCACTCTATCAGAGAAAACATCACCATCGAGTTTCTCTATCTTCTTGAGAATTGATTGGTAGAAAGTGGCCATTGCTGCAGGAGAATACCTAGACCTGCGATCCAAGAGTGGGAGCAGCTTGAACGCCTTCTGCTTGTATTGGTTACATTTCTCGATGTACTCTTCGACGAATGGCTTCCAACCAGGGTGCTTGAGCAGGGCACTACCGCTCTTCACATCATCCTCTGTGATTCCGTACTTGGCTAGGTCATCTATTGGCAAGTAGATTCTATCTCTTTCTGCATCCTCAGCGACGTCTCTCAAGATGTTTGTGAGTTGCATGAACACGCCCCAAGATTCTGCATACTCTCTTGCGCGGTGGTCGTCATACCCGTAAATCTCGATACAAACTAAGCCGACAGTAGATGCGACTCGGTAGCAGTACGTGTAGAGGTCCTCGAAAGTTTGGTATCTGTTGCGATGGAAATCATCCTCCATGCCACTGATCATATCATCGAGGAATTGCCTAGGAATGGAGTACTTTTCTACGGTGTCCTTCATCGCCATGAATATAGGATCAGTCGAGGTGACATCATCATAGGCACTTGAGAGCTTCTTCCTGTAGTAGAATAACTGTGACATCTTGTCGTTGTATGTGGATCGCTCTACTACTGGCCTACCTGGACTCAGTAACTCAATCTTCTCCCGATAGTCTACAGACTCAGGTTCATCCGAAGATCCTCCCGGAAAACTATCCTCGTAATCTCCGTCGGCGATATCGTCAGCCCTCCGACAGAATGCGTAGTATGCCATTATCGACCTTCTCTCATCGTCTGGTAGATACTTGAACGAATGGTAAAAATTCCCGGCTTCTCTTCGAGTCAATTCCTCGCAATAATCGTAAGCGGTGTCTATCATCTCTAGAGGGACTTCAGGTTCGGTCCAAATTGCTGCATCTATGTGCCTGAATGGATTGACTAATTCTCCTCTCGACCCAATGACGCCCATAAACCGGGCACCTTCTCTGACAGCCTCAAGTGCGGTTATGCTGATTGCACGAACCGCTTCTTTGGTGATGCTGACAGCAGAACGAACCCTCTCCAGTCCGGTTGCTGGAGCATCTTCGTAGTCGTACATGGATATGCTACGCTCATCGTACTCCGGACCCCCTAGGGCCGATTCGGAATGCTGCTGCCGTGGCATACTGCTCGGCCACTAGCGACCAGAGCCCACCTTTGAAACTCACCCACGGGCGCGCGAGACATGCATCATCTTGACAACAAGGGCGCAGTGCCCCGAAAATTAACTACGAACTGCTATTCTGGCTTTGTTTAGCAACTTTGAGCCCGAACCGGGGAATGGAACGGCCATGGCGACCCGCTTGAGGACATCCTTGATTTCATCTCTTGAAATCTTGATTCTCTCGTCTGGGTTGAGCACATTTCCTTCACTTAATCTTTCAAGAGTTCGGTATGCAATTAGTACTGGGAGCATACATGCTCCACGGAGTCTGAACTGGGAATGAGGTAGCATTTCTATGTATTCTATTGCACCCTCAAGGTGGTCCGCCGTGAGGTCCAAATATCGCGAGTAAAGTGGTCTGAAATTATCCATGTTCGCAGGCTCAAGTAGATCAGTCGGGGCCAGATCAATATCGGAAAGTGCTTGGGCAGGAATGTAGCACCGCCCCATCGCTAGATCTTCGGGAATGTCTCGCAGGATATTGATCATCTGAAGGGCCTTACCAAATCGCACGGCCAACTCGTACATCCTCCGCTCATTCTCTTCACCGAGCTTGAATAGGTGCCCCAGAGAGACGCTGGTCCAGAACTCGCCTACACTACCAGCCACGCGATACGCGTAATCATCCAATTCCGAGTCATCCTGAAGTGAGACCATATTGTCGGAACTCGCATTACCAAACCTCTCCAAATCCAGAGTCTGCCCGCCGATGATTGTCTCTAGACAACTCTTGATTCGTCTTTGATCATCTTCAGAGAATCTATTCACACAAGCCACGGAAGATTCGACCACTTCCAGCAAGCGACCCTCGGCTGGATTTCTCTGTATTGCGGCCAACTCGCTCAGGTCTGGCAAGCTCTCTTCACTACCTTGCACGAAGTCTCCGTATTGCCTCAACCAAACCAGCCTGTCAGTGGTGGATCCTCGCTCGGAGTCTGCTATTGTGTCTGATGTCCTAGCTAGAAGGTACAACAGACCGACCTGAGAACGAATCTTAGAAGGCAATTTACCAAGGCTGAGGTAGAATGATCTAGAGGTACCCTCGAGTATCTTATCCAACTCCGGATCCAGTAACTCGGCCATGCTTCCCTCGTGCCGGCTCAGCCGACACCTCATCTAAGACTCTCGCAGCCCGGCTTCGATTAGAACCCGTAGTAGAACCTCTCCAATCTTTGAGGGGTCTCTAGCGATGTGAATGCCTGCGGCTTCGAAAGCTGCGAACTTCTCCTCGGCTGTACCCTTCCCTCCTGAGATGATTGCTCCAGCGTGCCCCATTCTCTTTCCGGGCGGGGCTGTTGCCCCCGCCACAAACCCGACTATCGGCTTGCTGAAGTTGTCTGCAACCCACGCTGCTGCATCCTCCTCGGCTGTACCTCCAATCTCACCAATTATCACCACAGCCTCAGTCTCGGGGTCTTCTTCGAAAGCGGCAAGACAGTCGATGAATCCAGTTCCACTTACAGGGTCGCCCCCGATGCCGATGCATGTGGTCTGGCCCTCTCCGACACTCATGGTCTGGGCTACAGCCTCGTACGTGAGCGTACCAGACTTCGAGATAATTCCGATTCTGCCCTTGGCATGAATGTATCCAGGCATAATTCCGACCTTACAGCCCCCATTTTTTCCCGGAGTTATGATTCCTGGGCAGTTGGGTCCAATCAGTCTAATTCCCTGCATATCCGAGATATGTCCAACGCATCGAATCATGTCGAGAGTAGGGATTCCCTCTGTTATGCATACAATTAGCCCCTCGCCCTTGATTTCTTTGAATGCATCAGCAGCCTCGATAATCGCAGCGGCTGCGAATCTAGCCGGCACGTAGATTACGCTGACATCAGCATCGGTCTCGGTCACGGCTTGCAACATACTACTGAAGACAGGAACATCTCTTCCGGGCAACTCAACGACTTGGCCGCCCTTGCCAGGCGTGACTCCGCCTACGACATCGGTTCCGTACTCCACCATTCGAGTGGCGTGGAAAGTTCCTTGACTACCTGTAATTCCCTGAACTAGGACCTTACTGTCCTCGTTAATCCAGATGCTCAAACTCTCACCTCCTCTATCGCAGCGACAATTGCTTCGGCACCATCGGCGAGTGTACTCACGGTCGTGACTTCTAGCGCACTCTCCTCCAGTACGGTCCTTCCTTCAACGTGGTTAGTACCAGAGAATCTGACAACCAGTGGGACGGAAAGTCCGACCTCTCTGGAAGCATCAATTATGCTTCTTGCCACCATATCGCAGCGAATGATTCCGCCGAAGATATTCACTAGTATGCCTTCTACGTGAGGGTCCTCGAGGATTATTCCGAATGCGGTTGTTATGGACTCCTTGTTGGCTCCTCCTCCAATGTCGAGAAAGTTGGCAGGCTCACCTCCGTATAGTTTGATGACGTCCATCGAAGCCATTGCCAATCCAGCACCGTTGACCAGACAACCAATGTTTCCATCCAACTTGACGTAAGACAGGCCGGATTTATTTGCTCTGACCTCGACCTCCTCCTCTTCAGACATATCTCGCAATTCTGCTCTCCAAGGATGCTTGAACGAGGCGTTGTCATCGAAACTGACCTTGGAGTCTAGTGCGATCATAGAGCCATCTCCAGCCCTGACCAAGGGATTGATCTCAATCATTGAGCAGTCCCTGCTGACGAACATGTAAACAAGACGATCGAGCATCTCTGTGAATGAGTCCTGTGATGCACCCACAAGCCCAAGAGATTCTGCCATAGCGCTACCGGCTTCAGGGGGTAGTTTTCCAGATGAGTCAGTCCAGGCCTTGTGAATAGCCTCAGGCGTCTTCTCTGCAACCTCTTCAATGTCCATTCCGCCTTCGGTAGAGGCCATCACTAGGATAGCATCCTCCTCACGGTCTACGAGGATGGCGAGATAGTACTCGTGCGCTATGTCGCAACCAGCCTCAATGTACAGGTTGTTCACCATCTTTCCTTCAGGGCCGGACTGCTTGGTGACCAGCACGTGTCCGAGGATATTATTGGCATAGGTCTCGACCTCTTCGCGAGAAAAGGCAATCTTGACCCCGCCCTCCATCAGCAAATCACCCGTGTTTGGGCAGTAGAGACTTCCTTTGCCCCGCCCGCCCGCGTGTATCTGACTCTTTACAGCGACCACCTTGCTTCCCAGGGCATCGTAGGCTTCTAGCGCCTGCTCTACAGTGGTACAATGAACGCCGTCTTGCACGGCCACACCCTCTTCTCTGAACAGTGCTTTACCCTGGTACTCGTGGATGTTCACGCCCGCCCGAGACCAAGTCCGTCTTTCAACGATACGCATCGCGATTGTGCATGTCGCAGACGCGAAGTGCTCAAACGCAGCCGCATGCACGACCAACCATGGATGTCATCGTTCTGGCCGGTGGCTTCGGGACAAGACTGCGCCCTTGGACAGAGAGCATACCAAAGCCACTATTGCCCATTCTGGATAAGCCGATGATTGAGCATGTACTAGATATATTGCCCGAGTCACAAGTCGACAGAGTGCTGATTGCGGCTGGCTATGGAATTGAGCAGATTCGCGAGCATTTCGATGACATTCCACTGCCATATGAAGTGATAATTGTCGAAGAGAAGGAGCCCTTGGGCACAGGCGGAGCCATTGCCAACTGCCGACAATATCTGTCAGGCGGTACATTCTGTGTCATCAATGGCGACTTGATAACTAGCTTAAGGGTCGAAGAGATGCTCAATTTTCACAATAACAATGGAGGAATAGTCACCATCTCACTGTGGGAGGTTGAGGACCCTTCACGCTTTGGAGTAGCCGATTATATCGAGGAGACTGGCAAGATCATGAGATTCCAAGAGAAGCCACCCATCGAGGAGGCCTATTCTAATCTCATCAATGCAGGCACCTATCTCCTTGAGCACGAAATATTCGACATGATGCCTGAGGGCGCTCACAGCATAGAGAGGGACGTGTACGAGAAGATTGCCGCCACTGGGGCCTTGAATGGCTTCCCATTCGAGGGAATGTTCGTAGATGCCGGAACTCCAGCATCTTTCGTCGAAGCCAGCCAAGCCTGTATCTCTTCGCAGAGATACTCTTCTGGCTCAGTGCAAGGTGACTCTTGGCTAGGTAAGGGCTCACAGTGCTCGGCAGAGGTCTTTGGTAGTTCCATCGGAGCCGGAGCAACCGTTGGAGAAGGTAGTACTGTCCGCAACTCTGTAATTCTCGAGGGCGCAGAAATAGGTGAGAACACCGAATTGGTTGGCTGCTTGATTGGCAAGGGAGCGAAAATCTCTGCAGACATTGCTCTTAGTGACAAGATTGTCAATCATATCTGACCGAGTGATTGCAGGCCGTCATCGTCAAAGGGGCGCTCTCGCTCGCGATACCGTGAGCGACTCTCTTGTTGTTGTCAATTTCAAGACCTATCAGACAGCGCATGGTGCTACTGCAGAGGATCTAGCACGCATCATGTCGGGAATCGATACCAATGCCAGACTAATTGCAGCGGTCTCGGCATTGGACCTATCGGCAGTAGTGGCCGCAGCTCCTGATTTGGATGTCTGGTGCCAACATCTCGACCCAGTTGGATTCGGCTCGAATACGGGCTGGCTCCACCCTGCGACGGCAATCGAGAGAGGGGCTTCTGGGACTTTGATAAATCATGCAGAACATAAGGTCAGCATCGAACATGTCGCGATGCTACTCGATCAAGTCCCGGAAGGATTCGAGGTATGTGCTTGCGCAGCAGATATCGATGAGGCCAAAGCTCTGTCTGCACTAGTCCCAGACTACGTGGCAGTCGAGCCTCCCGAGTTAATCGGAGGAGATGTTTCAGTCACCAGTGCCGATCCTGAGATAGTCAGCGGGACCGCAGCAGCAGTTCGCGAGGTCAGCGAGCAGGTCGGAATCCTATGCGGAGCTGGTGTCAAGACCGGGTCTGATGTAGCCACGGCGATTGAACTGGGAACTTCCGGTGTTCTACTAGCAAGTGGAGTGACTAAGGCCACCGATCCAGAATCAGCCCTCAGAAACCTAGTTTCTGAACTATAGATGATTGGGCAGGAGCCTACGCTTCCTGAAAGCCCGAGCGCACAGGTTCTCTGAATCTTACTATCGAGTAGATGCACACGGTAACGCCCAGCCCCCCCACAATTACATTCCAGTCTACGAGGGCGTCCAGAAATAGGGCAATCGAATAGAATAGGGCAATCATCGCGAGCAGGCCAATGTGGATTTGAGGCGCCCGACTCACTCTAGGGTCGAGGAAGTCGTACAGGTAGATTCCACCAACATAGGCAGCGTAGATGTAAGAGAAGAACACATATGCGATGCCGAAGATTACCGGGAAAGTAACCATTCCAAAGGTGATGTCCACTCCGCCAAGAACTAGGTCTGCACCCAACAGAATGACATTCAGATTGTGCATAACAATCTCGTACCACAGGAAATACTTCGCTACATCGAAACCCTTCTTCTGGTTGTTTGGAATCAGGTAGTAGGTAACCACCACAGTAACTAGCAGAGCGGTGCCACAAGCGATTGCGAAGATTGGAGGAATTATTGCGAGCACCCAAGGCGGGGTTGTTGCACCGAAGACCTCGGCCCAAGAAGCGAATGCAACCAGGGTGAAGTACGCACCGAATGCGATGAAACTCCATACTGTGAACGCTACGAGTCTGTGAACTCCAAACAGAACCGCTTCTTCGCACTTACGAGACTCGTAAAATAGTGGGATGGACGGTCCGCCCTCTTGATCTAGACAAATGCTGACAACCGTGAACAGAGACAAACCAGCGGCAAGAGTTCGGAATACTGCTAATAGTACGTTTGGGACGAATTCCGAGCCACCGATTTTTCCTTGTGGCTGGGCTGAAAGTAAATCTCCGGTTAGAATCACTAGCAGCATTACGACGAGTATCGCCGAAGTCAGGATGAAAGTCTCGATATGACGGCCCCGCTCACCATACTCGTGCAAGCTCATGCCGGTGCAAAATACACACTAATCTTGAACCCTGCCCCGGCGTGTTCAGGAATCTACATCTTTGCGCGCTTACGCGATGCCTTTCTGCGTCGTAACTTTTTCTTGCGCCACTTCCAGCGCTGCTTCCCCTGCTTCTTCCATGCACGGGAACCTCTCTTCATGCGCGTCGCCGACCTGCTCTCCCTATTTGAGCGATTCGCGGTAGTTGTCG